>Ga0307507_10004953_pt1 | contig 22662 bp, 4 predicted proteins | sample 7_EM_MG_FD_207223 | JGI IMG/M metagenome (GOLD analysis project Ga0307507, IMG submission 207223) | Populus trichocarpa ectomycorrhiza microbial communities from riparian zone in the Pacific Northwest, United States - 7_EM | ecosystem: Host-associated > Plants > Roots > Unclassified | place...
CGCACTAACTAAGAAGCTATACTCTTAGTAGCTAGTATAGAGAACTATAACATACTACTCTTAATATAAAAAGGTCTTAAGGCGGTTACCCAGTGGCTTATTAGCCAAAATGTGCTAGACCAGTTTTAGGTTGCAAAGGGGCGAGCAATAGGCGCCCCCTGATAACTCTATAGTAGTAGAGCAAAGTTTGCGATACTAGCGCGTCCGTAGGCTTGTTACGGCAGCAGTGGTTCCCAAGGAGGTCAAAAAGTAAGGTAGTAGAGCACTATAGGTAACTCGCAGGCGCCTTATAGGCGAGTCCTAAAAGGTAGGGAGACGGATCACGGGGTTTTCTTAAAAGAGTTTTCTCCCTATATGTATATAGGGAGTAGTCCGCGTAGGCCCAATAGGGATCCGAATTGGATGTTAAGCAATGAATAATAATATATAAACTTTAGAATTATATAAACTTTAGAATTATATAAACTTTAGAATTATATAAACTTTAGAATTATATAAACTTTAGAATTATACAAATATTAAAATTATATAAGATTTAAAATTAATAAGCTTATATATATAGTTTTACCACTACGTAATCTAACCTTTAAAAGGTATAATAATTAGTCTAACTAGACTAATCCTAAGCTACTATATATGCGAAACCTGCTCTAAGAGCGTACGCTTATAACATTAGACTTAGCGTCTTAAATAGTATAAGTGGCAGCAATTAAAGGAATTTCGCTTTTAAACTACTCCCGCTAGCCGCAGATAACTACTACCGCTAACTTTAAAGAAACTACCCTTATATTTTTAAGGGGAGGGAAAGGGTATATAGAGCAACTAATAATTAGTCTAAGGGCAGCCGGCCTAATTAGTGGCGGCAAAGATAGAGGCCGCCTAGGCAAGAGGTAGTAAAGGTAAAAGGGAAGATCCCTACACCATAAACGTCCTATAATTAACTATTAAAATAATATAATATAAGTAAATAGCATCTTAGTTAAATAAACCCCTAATTATAATAATGGAAGGCCCTAAAGCCCTATAAAAAATAAGATTATAGCCCGTAATAGATAATAAATAAGATAATATATAATAGAATGTTAGAAACCCTCTAATTAAAAGGCCGCTAATTATAAACCCCCTAACTAAACTTATATACTCTACCTATAATATCTAAAAAGCTATAAATAAGATTAAAGTAAATAATAGTAAGTAGATAAGAGAATTTTTAAAATAGCTAAAGGCTATAAAGGCGGAAAATAAAGCGTAGAGGAGTAGCCTTTTAAAGTTGGTTAGAAATATCTATAAGGATATAATAAATAAACTTATAGAGGCGGAGGAATATATATATAGCTAAGAAAAAAGTAGAATAGGTAGAAAAGTAAGTAAAAAAAGTACTAGAAAAACAAAAAAAGCCTTAATCCTATACTAAGGTGCTTAAATTAAGAATTATAACTATAATTAGGCTAGCTAGGCTAAATAGAGGTACGCTATTCCTAAAATATAAAAGGGCGACACTACTTAGGATAAATATTAATCTCTTACGCCTAGTTAAGAAATTTAATATTTAGAATATTATAGAGGTTAAAACCTAAGTCTAGAATATATTAGCAGTATATAAGGAGACTAGAAAGATAACTATTTAGGGAATATTACAATTTATAAAAGACGGCCAATAAGTAAGGATAATATTGGCGAATAAAAAAGAAGCGAGAACCGCTTAGAATAATAATAAATGGCTAGAGATATATTTCCGAGGGGGCCGTTTACAACATTAGGAAATTTTTTACAAGTATTTAGCCAGCATTTCCAGCATTTCGCAGCATTTCGTAGCATTTTAAATTATATTATAGGCCTTAAGCAATATCCTAAGAGCTATGTATATATTATTATTATTATTATTATTATTTATTGCTTAACGTCCAATTTAGATCCCTATTAGGCCTACGCGGACTACTCCTTATATATATATAGGGAGAAAACTCTGTTTAAGAAAACCCTGTAATCCATCTCCCCGCCTTTTAGGACCTGCCTATAGGTTGCCTACGAGTTACCTATAGTGCCCTACTACCTTACTTTTTAACCTCCTTAGGAACTACTGCTGTTATAATAAGCCTATAGACGCGCTAGTATTATATGCTTTACTCTACTACTATAGAGTTATTAGGGGGCGCCTATTACTCGCCCCTTTACCTTCTATTACTATTTCCTTTATAATCTAGAACTAGTCTAGTATATTTTAGCTAATAAGCTACTAGGAAGTCGGCTTAAAGCCTTTTTGTATTAAGAGTAGTATATTATAGTTCTCTATGCCAGCTGCTAAAAGTATTACTTCTTAGCCGGTATATAAGGGGTATAATAGTATTACGTATGTCACGGAACCCGACCACAGGGGCCTCCATAGGAGAACCCCGTGCTCTTGCGTACACCTCGCGTACAGCTTATGTCAGCTACGCGAGGGTATATCACCTCCTTACGCCCTTGACCCTTATAATCGATCGCGTAACGTCTTGTAGACTCCCCGAATATATACGCTTTATAGCCATTGCCCGCGTTCCGTAATATTATATTGCGCCTTTTTCTTTACCAACGCTTAGCCTATAACCAATTCTACGTCTCCACGATACCGCAGACACTGCTAGAAGTAGCGTGTTTACAAGTTACCTTACTTTATACTCCTAAAGAATTAACGATAGTAAGACGAAATTCCTTACTAGCTACTATATTAAACTTAAAGAACAACCTAATACCTATATTAAAACCACGACACTAATTAGTCCTAGGAGGATTTAATTTGTTAGCCCTAGCCTTAACCCCTAAAGGGAAGCCTAGTGGCTTAAAAGACTATAACAACTATAAGGGGGATATTGATAATATTTTATCCTTCATTAACTATATAACCACGGATAAATAAGCCGAAGGGCTACTACCTATTAAGATCGAGATACGAGACGCTAAGATATTTGTAAAAATAGTAGCATAAGAACCTAATAAATACTACTACCTTCTATAGAACTACTATTTAAAGCTTATACAAGCTAAGATGCGTGCTGCCTAAGATTACGATATTATCCAAGACCTATAAGCTTGTAAGGCGCTCGCTAATAATACATGCTAAGAGATTAAAGATAACCTCCGCGCGTCTAAACACGACGTCTAATGATTAAAGAAGGCCGAGATTACACTTATTGCTACAGTTACCGAAAGAGAGGGTATAATTAAATACCTATAATCTTAGCTTAATAAGTATATTTGTAACAATACTAGACACCTCTTTACTATATATAACGCCACCTAAGTTTCTATGCCCCTAGCAACCTTACCTACTTAACGCTTAACAGAAGGTTAGCGCTAAGCAGCTTTACCTAACGGGAACCCCTACTATAGTAGTGGCGACGATAAAAGCTACAATAATTAAACCTAAACTACTACTATAGGGTCTAATATACGCTACCCTAATCCCCTAATCTTTGAGGGTAACCGCAAGGAATATAGCTACTAGAAGATATAAACCCGTAAGAAACTAACCTAGAGCGCCTACCTTTTCCCTATAGAAGATACCAAGATTGGCTATATTATTAGACAAACAAAGGGCATCCCGTTTAATAGGCTTTTTGCTTAATAGGAGACTAGCAGTCCCTAAAAGTGGCAGTCCTACTAGAAAGTCCTTAACAACCTTAACTAAATGTACCGTAACTATAACCTAGTGGCCACTAGTTAAGCTAAACTATGCGCCCTAAAGATAAGTCCTACTAAATTATTTAACGAGTTCTATGTTAAATTCTAGGAATACACCGGAGTCCTTACCTAAGACGACGCTAAAGACCAGGAAGATCTCCTTAAAAAAGTCACTTATCGCCTTAGTTACGCAGCCGCCAGCCACAACTATAACGACGTTTACAATATGGTAGCAGCCCTATAGAAGATTAAATAACGGCTAAACCAGATTACTACTATAAACTCCCACCCGAAGATCTCCCTATAGAAGCCCTCTGGACCTACCAAACCACCGACGCCTATTATCCTAAGCAACACTACTGGTTCTAATATTGACCTCTTTATACCAGCCTTCCTAAAGAAGCTACTAGACGAAGAGCGCAAGCTACTCTAAAAGCTAAGGCGTTGCTATAGATGCCGTTAAGAAGGCTATTATAGCTATAGCCCAAACTGCCTAATGGCTAGGTTTAGTAGCCGTCGTTAAACACCTAACCCTATACCCTAGACACCAAATACGTTGCTATACGCCGCTACTGCACAAGATAAAGATGCAGTAATAGTAGTAGAATTAGACGCGGAAGCGGAAAATGCAAAGTCCTAGCCCTAAGTCATAGGTTAGGACACTCCAACGATAGAGGGATCTATATATTGACTTACTTAATAGATAGCTTAGTAAGAATAGAAGGACAGAAGTAAATAGTCTTACCTATAGAGGGAACTACCGCTAAGAAATAATATAAAACCCGTTCTATAATTAACTGCGGAGCTATTAATAAATTTATAGATACCTAATTTATGCGCACTTATAACCTACTTACCTTACCCCTTACTAAAGCCCGCGCCCTATAACTTGCTGACGGTAGTTATACTGCATAAAAGATTACCTATATAGCATAACTCTACCTAAATATAAACGGATACTAGGAGGAGCTCTAGGCCTATATTATACCACTTACGAACTACCCTATTATCCTTAGAATAAACTGGCTCGAATAACACAACCCCACTATTAACTAGCAAAAGAGAGAAGTAACCTTTAACTCTAAATACTGCAGAGAGACTTGCCTAGGGTATGGCCTAGCCGCCTTTATCTACTCCTTAGGATATTAACCTAAGGAAACCATTATTACCCCACCTATAACTAACTGCTACTATGTAAGCGCCGCGGCCTTCTACCGTATAGTATATAGGAAAGGCTGGACCGTTGCCGCAGCCTCCTAATTATAACTATATAAGCTTAACAAAGATCAGGACTACGTCCTCTATAGTAATAGGATAGATATAGTTAACCTCCTAGAAAACAATGCCCCTATAGAACTCTATGGACTTTCACCCTTAGACTTTAAGAAGTTTATAAAGCTTAAAAAAGGACTTACTAATAAGGAACTCCGCAAGCTCCTCCCTAAGAGATACTATAACTTTATTAATATATGCTTATAAAAGAGCGCAGATATACTGCCCCTATATTAACCTAATAACTATGCTATTAATATTAAATAAGGAAAAACGCTGCCCTATAAGAGACTCTACCTAATGTTAAAAGACGAACTCCTAGTTATTAAAAAGTATATTAACGAGCACCTTAACAAAGGGTTTATTTGTCCTAGCATATCCCTAGCAGCCGCTCCTATCCTCCTTGCTAAAAAGCCAGAAGGAGGTATTTAATTTTGCGTTAACTATAAAGGACTTAACGCTATTATGATTAAGAACTAATACCCTATACCGCTTATACGCGAGACCCTTAAATGGCTTAGCTAAGCCAAAATCTATACTAAACTTAATATTATCGCCGCCTTTAACCGCCTCTAAATATAGGAAGGTAATAAATAGAAAACTGTATTCGCATTACGCTTTAGCCAATTTAAATATACTATTATGCCTTTTGGCGTATATAATGGCCCAGGTAGCTTCCAAAGCTATATTAATAATGCCTTACGGGACTACCTTAACGACTTCTGCTCCGCGTACCTGGATAACATACTTATTTACAGCAATAACCCTTCTAAGTATACTAAGCATGTTTGAAAGGTCCTATAGCGCCTTAGAGACGTAGGACTTTATATTAATTTAAAGAAGTGCGAATTCTTAGTTACAGAAGTAAAATACCTTAAACTAATTGTTACTACTAAGGGTGTCCGTATAGACCCTAAAAAAGTATGTATAATTACTGGATAGTAAACCCCTACCTATATTAAGGACGTATAAGCCTTTCTCAGTTTCGCTAACTTTTATTAGAAATTTATATATAACTTCTTAGGTATTATAGCACTACTTACAGCAATAATATAAACAAAGGGCTTTTCTATAAAAGGAAGAAAAACATATCTATGTTTTATCTGGACGCCTAAATACAAAAAGGCATTCTAAGACTTAAAAGATACGTTTACTAAAGCACCTATTCTAGCTTACTTTATACTAGGACGACAACTCTATCTTAAAACTAACTCCTTAGACTATATTAACGCGGGCGTTCTCTTCTAGATGGGTAATAACGGTTTCCTCTACCTAGTCACATTCTACTCGTCTAAGCTTATACTATAAGAATATAACTATAAGATCTATAATAAGGAACTCCTCGCAATTATATAAGCGTTTAAGGAATTCTAACTAGAACTCTCCTTAGTAGAACCTAACCAGCTAACTAAGGTCCTTACGGATTATCGCAACCTTAAGTACTTTATAACTATGAAATAACTAAACTAATATTAAGCATGTTGGAACGAGTTTCTCTCTAGTTTTAACTTTAAAATTGTATATAGGCTAGGAGTATAAGGTACTAAGCCTAATAGCCTAATACGCCGTTCGCAAGACCTTCCTTAGTTAAAAGATAACCCTTATAATTAATTCTAATAACAAACAATCCTAAAAGCATAAAACTTAGCCCTAGGTATACTACCTAAGACAGAACTAACCGCCCCTTAGCTTTATACCATAGAATTAGAGTTACCCCCTAAAATTAACAAACTTATTACCGCAGTATATAATACCCCATTACTACATTAACTAATTGCCGCAAAGATTGCTAGCACCTATATACTGCCTACTAACCTCTAAAGCTTAGGCCAGATTAATATGGCAGCCTTAGAAGTAAAAGAGAACAGGCTCTATTATAGAGGCCGTCTATTTATCCCTAACTTAGAAGACCTATAACGGCAACTAATCCAAATGGCCCATGACCTCTAATTAAGCGGCTACCCAGATAAAGGAGGAACCTATAAGCTTCTTAGCCAATACTACTTCTAGCCCAAAATAATAGACTCAGTTGAACGCTTTATAAGCGCCTGCTATGGCTGTAAATATGCTAAAGCATTTTATATAAAGTACCAAGGACTGCTATACCCTCTACTAGTACCTATATGATGATGGGCAGATATCGCTATAGATTTCATTATTGACCTACTACCTTATAAACAACATGGCCGAACCTATAAGAACATCCTTATAATAATATACCGACTTATAAAAGAACGCTACTACGTCCTAACCAAAGGCGTAGCCGTAGGCGACATTGCTAACGCCTTCCTCCACAAAGTCTACCAACTATATAGGTTACCCGACTCTATTACATCTGACTAAGGCACGCAATTTAACTCTAATATATAGAGGCGGATCTGCCAACGCCTTAGTATCTCCATTAAGATGTCTATATCCTTTTACTATAAAACTACAGGACAACCGGAAAACGCTAACGCTAGTATAAAGGCGTACTTACAACAGGTAGTTGCCTATAGTTAGAATAACTGGGTAGACTACCTTCCGCTAAGTAAATTTGCAGTAAATAACTATGTCTTAGCCACTATAGGACTTACCCCGTTCTTCGCGAATAAAGGATATTACCTATAATCTAGTATAGAGCCACTAGAGCCTATTAATAAGAAACTGCTATATAGAAAACGCCTTAAGATGCTACTTACTGATTAATATGCAGACCGTATAAAAGACCTACTTGACTACTATAAAGGAGAGATGGCCTAGGCCTAAGCAAAATAAGCTTACTTTGCCAACTGCTATAAAACACTACCACCTAAGATACGTGTTGGCGACTGGGTATAGTTAGATGCATGTAATATCTTTATATAGAGACCTATGAAGTCACTTAATTATAAGAACCTTGGCCCCTACCAGATTAAATAAGTTATTAATAGAGGAGCTGTATATAAACTAGAGCTCCCACCTACCTTAGCCACCTATGGGATATGGCCCGTGTTTTATCTATGGCTACTACACCTTTACTAGCCTAACCCTTTACTAGGACAAATACAGCCTAAACCCCCACTAGTACTAATCTAAGATAAGAACGAAGATGAGAACTATAAGGAGTGGACTATTAAACAAATCATCGACTCCAAATACTTTAGTAAAGGCAGAGGACGGCGGCTCTACTATAAAGCTACCTATATAGGATTTGATATAGATTAGCCAGAATGGCAACTATGGGAAGATTTTAAAAATGTAAAAGATCTAATTAGCGATTTCCACTATATAAACCTATAGAAACTAGGCCTAAGCAGAGATTTTATACCTAATCCCCTATAGGAGCCGTTACAGCTAAATCGTTATATATTACCGTCACGTAACTACTCTAATGAGATATTAAGGAACTTTAACCACCAGTTAAAGTTGTCTAATTGGTTAGATTTTAGACGCTAAGAAGAAGCCAACCAATTAGGATTTTCCATCCCTGGGATGGAAAATCGCTATTGGCTCGCTTACTACTAGCGCCTTGGCGACACCCTCGCACCTTACTAAGTCCCTAACAGCCTCCTTCCCCTCTATAGCCCAGTACTTTTGTATAGTAGCAACCTATAAGCTTTAAGTTAGAAGCACCTATATGAGCCCATTATACCTGTAACGATATTCCTTCTTCTAGATACCCCAAGCATTTCCCCCTATATGTATATAGCAACCACAGCGTCGCCGGAGCTCCGCCTCAATAGGAGGGGGGGTAGTGTTACGGAACCCGACCGTAGGGGCCTCTATAGGAGAACCCCGTGCTCTTACGTACACCTCGCGTACAGCTTATGTTAGCTACGCGAGGGTATATCACCTTCTTACGCCGTTGACTCTTACGATCGATTGCGTAATGTCTTGTAGACTCCCCGAATACATACGCTTTGTAGCCATTGCCCGCGTTCCGTGACAACGTATTTTAGTGTCTATCTTAGCCAGCTATATTTATATCTTAGGCTGCCTACTAAGACACCTACCTAGTAGAGCCAATCTTTTAGTCCTATTATTCCTATCCTTAAGAGTATTACTATTATATTTTCTACCTTTATTAGGCCTTCTTGGAGCCCTTAGGTATTTATCCCCTATAGCGTTAACTATGCTATAGCTTAGGTTTCTCTTATCTAAGTTAGCTTTTAAATCTTTAACTCTTATATAACTCTCTAGCGCTAGTCTAACTAGTATTATATTATAGTAGATAGTTACCTAGTATTCTTATATACTCTACTTTAGCTTCTTTCTCTCCCTTACTATTATCTTTACTAGCCTCTTATATGTCTCCCTTTCTTCTCTATCTAGGCCTAGGCCCTAACGCTATACTATTCTTCTTCTACTTTCTCTATCTATTTTTCTAATATATCTTCCCTACTTTAGGGTTATTAGTTTATTTTCCTATGGGGCACCCTAGGGTCCCTCTATAGTTTGCTTAGGCGTATCTTAATATACTTTATAACATTAGAGTTGCGTTCCTTTTATACCTTTTATATTATATTGGCTTCGATATATAGTTATAGAGGGGGAATATTAGCTTCCTTCTCGAGCAGTGCTATAGCCGTTCGCTTATACCCGCCTATTATACTCCGGAGATAGGCTATTTAGACCTTTTAGAGTAGTTTAAAGAGTAATTTAAGGGGGCCTTTCTTAGTTTCTCTAATAGCCTAGATACTAGATCTATACGTTATAGTTAGCCGGACGACTACTATATATAGTAGGCGTAACTTCTAGAAGCATAGACCCTGTATGGAATTAACAATCTTAGATATAGCGGTGTACTGTAATTAGCCCTTACGAGCTGCTTATGTCGCATATACGCTCTATTAGAGCTTACTGTCTACCTATACTCCTAATACCCTTAGGCCTTAAACTAGTTAACCTCTAAAGCCTTAAATATAAATTAGATACTATAAATCTATAAATTAGTTACTTTTTTTTATAAAATAGATTAGCTAGTATTTCTCTAGTAAGAATTAGACTCCATATCGTCTTGCCTATTCTATATAGGTATTATAGACTTTCTTTAGTATTCTACAATTCTCTGCGGCTATTAGCCTATATATAATTAGGTTTATATCGTTAACAAAGCCTATCCCCTAGGTCGCCCCTTCCTTAAAGGTCTTAAGTAGGTTACTTATAAAGAAAAGGAAGAGTATAGGCGAAAGAAGTAATCCTTATAGTATTCTTATTATAACTGCGATAGGGGGGCTCTAGTATCCGCTAAAGACTAGTAATATTTCTTTCTAGCCTATAAACCGTTAAATAAATTATATAATCTATTCTAGGAAGCCCTTTGCCTTAAGGATATATAGGAGGCGCTTATAGGGTATATTATTATAGGCGCCGCTAATATCTAGGCTAAGTATTAATACTATAAAGTTCCTTTATATAGTCTATGTAGTTTTAATATAACAGAGCCTTGTGGGAAATACTATGGTAAACTTATTAATAGGCTAGGTATATAGGTAAACAAGAAGTTAATAATATAAATATAACTAGTGGAGTAGGTTACCTAATAGATTAACTCTGATTATATTCTAAGATTTACTATAAAGAAAGGAACTATCTAGGTAGGGACTGTGGTCCTTTAAATACATAACTCTTTCCTATAGTAGTGACTAAGTACATTAGTACGTTAGTATGTTAGTATATCGCCTATATTCCTACGTTTCTACGTTTCCACGTACTAAACTAGTAACGTAATATGTTATATAACTCGGCTACCCCTTATCCTATAGCTTAATCGGTTCTAGCGCCTCCTATACTATTTTAACCAACCCGTTTATGTCTTCTCTTAGTAGTCGCACTACTACTAATATAAGGTCCATAACACTATCCCCCTCCTCTTTATCTTCGTCCTTAAAGATATCTTACATCTCTAAGTTATCTATTAGAGGTATGGCATTCCCATTTTTAATTTAATGACCTTTATTATTTCTAATACCTCCTATTAGATCCTTATTGTCTAATCGTCGTAATTAGCTTATTATTACTATCCTCTTACTAGGTAAAGTAATGCCGTCCTATTCTTGTTATGCGGAGAAGAAGTTAGTATATATTGCGATTGCGGCTCCCTCTAGTCGCCAACTATCTTCTTACGCTAAGTGTATAAAATTAAACATATAATCGTCCTGCAATGTTTAATCTATCTCTAACGCTAAATATACGCGTCTTATTATTCTTTATAACCGTCTGGTTCCCTATCTAATTTATTATAGGGTCTTATATCTAATTTGCTGCTAAGAAGTTAGAAGACCAACTCTCTAAAGCCCGTAATAATCTTTATCGTTTACGTGCTAAGTAGGATTATGCCCTTGCTAAAGTGCAGCGTCTTTATAACAAAGAGTCTTATATACTTAATGCTTAATTATCTGCCTTTACTCGGCTAACCTATTTTAAGAGGGTTTGTAAGAAGGTATATTTAAAGGAGTTATGCCTTGCTAAGCAGGGTCTCTGTAAACTTAAATAGGAAGAGGCGGCGGCTAAAAAGAATTTGTGTTTAATAGAGAGGGAAACAACTCTAAATACCTTAGTAGTTAATCCTCTTAGGTCCCCCTTAGCTAACTCATTCTTTAGTAATCCTTTTTTATTAATACTACCCGATCTAATTTCTTCTAATACTCCTATACCTTTCCTATAGCGTTCTTTAAAATTTTTAGTAGTTCCTAGGTAGTCTTGTTGTAGCCTATCCACTTTACTTTATACTATATTTCGTTATTAATGTCCTTATAACTAATAATCTTTAAAACTTCCCATTTGTCTTCTTCTTATCTTCTATAACGTGGGTCACTGGGTTATAATAGTCCACCTAGTTATAACGGAAATCTGACCGCCTGTCTAATTAGGAAAAGTGGTTTCCTATTTCGGTATTCTGCCGGAAAATATCGCCTTAAGCCTCAGATGAGGACTTTAATCCGCCAACTCGCGGTTATCTAAGCAATCAGCTGCCTAATATACTGTAAAAAGTCGATATAGACTCTCTCCTATATATATTTAAGGCTTCATTTGGGTTTAATAATAAAATAATGCTTTGCGATGGTTTTTACTAGCGATTTGCCTCAAATCAACATTTGGCAGTATTTTGGTGTTCCGTCATAACTAAATGCGGTTAGATTTCCGTTATAACTAGGTGGACCGTTATAATCCGGTGACCCACGTTATGTATCTATTTTATAAACTAGTAGCTTAATATCCCCATGTGCTAGCTTTAGCATTACAATATACCATATAGGGTAGATCTTTATTCTCTCTAGTAAGTTAAGTCTATATATAACTTTTAAGATCTTTACTATAATTCTAAATAGTCTTAGTCTAACGTAGTCCAACTTTTTACTTAGTTATCAACTCTTAAAATTTTTGTGTAGTAGCTATACTTTATCCCCCTCCTTAAGATCTAGTACCTTAAATCTTTTAGCGTTATAGTACCTTTTTATTTTCTATTATACTAGTTTGGCTATTTCTATAAGGTTTTTATAAAGATTTATTAGATTCTCCATTCTTTCTTTAGCTGTGCTACTTATTTTCTTTACTTATTATAGCGATAACAATATTCTTAGCTTATATCCGTAATTTGCCTTAAATAGTAATATGCCCATTCCTTTCTGTGGTGTTATATTATATATAAACTATATAACTGGTAATAATAATACCTAATTATTTTACGCGTAGTTAATATAATGTCTTAGATACTATTCTAATGTTTAGTTTAGTCTTTCTATTTAACCGTCTATCTACAGGTGGTATACCGTTAACGTTACTGCGCGAACCCCTTATTCCGCTAAGAATACCTCCTAGAATACTGCTATAAATCTTAGATCTCTATCTAATATAATCTTTATTAGTGCTCCATATCTTATAAACACTTCTTTAACATAAATTCTAGCCATATCTTCTACTAAGATTTCTTTTATATATGCTATAAAGTAGCCCTACTTAGTTAAATTGTCTACTACTATAAGGATTATATCGTGCTCTTATCTGGTAATAGGATCTTTTAATTTTAGCAATTTTATAATAAAGTCCTATAATCTTTCTAATATTTCGATAGGTTGTAGCCCCCTATATAGCTTATACCTCGTTAGTTTATTCCTTTAGCAATCTGGATATTTCTTTATAACTTACCTTATAAGTCCCTAGATTCCTTAAATAATATATTCCTCTTAAAGTCTTAATACTAAGCCTATAGCTTCATTGTGTCCTTATATTATTCCCCTATAGAAATCTTTAATAAATTCTTCCGTAATTCCCCTTGGGATATATATAGCTTCTTAGTGTTTATACTGCTCTAAGTCTAGATCCTTATCCTATACTTCTTAGATCTTTTAAGACTATATACTCTTAGGTACCTCGTAGGTCTAACCAATTTTTTTTATTGCTGTGATCTTAGGATAATTGTATCTAATTAGTCCATCTTTGTCTTTTTATAAGAGAGCTCTTAACAGCTTCTCCTTGCCTTATAATTCTGCCTTTCTGCTAAGTGCATCTACTCTTGTATTTTTAGTACCCTTAGTATACTAAATTTTGAAATAAAACTCTATAAGCATCTCTGCCTATCTAACTTGTCTTTAATTAAGTTTCTTTATTATTAGGAATGCTATTAAGTTCTTAAAGTCCGTTTTAACCATAAATGGTTTCTCTATACCTTATAAAAGTGCCCTCTACTCCTTAAGTATTATAACTATACCTAATAACTCCTTATTATAGACGTCGTAGTTTAGTTCTAGTGGTGTTATCTTTCAACTATAGTATATTACTAGATGCCATACATCCTAGTGCTTCTATAATAAGCATGCTCCTAGTGTGAAGTCTAATATATCCGTTTCTACAACCGTATCTAACGCTAGTTAATAGATTTTAAGGATTGGATCTTAGGTAAATAACTCCTTAAGTTCCGGGAATAGCGTCCTTTATTTATTACCCTACATCCATGGTTCCTCCTTTTTCGTAAGCCTTATAAATAGCTTAATGTTCTTTAACTACTACGCTATAAACCTCCTATAGTAGTTATAAAACCCTAAGAATAACCTTAACTATATTACGTTCTCTAGTTCCTGCTAACTTACTATGGCCTTAACTTTCTTTAGGTCCATACTAATCTTTCCTAGTTTAATAATAAATCTAACAAAATCTATTTTCCTTATATAGAACTCGCATTTCTTAATTACGATTAGCATCTGCTTATCTTAGAGCCTTTATAGAACCAATTTAACATATCCTTCGTATTCTTCTTCGCTGTTTAAGTAGATAATAATATTATCCAAGTATACCATAATAAATTCGTCTAGGTGCTCTCTAGCACGCTATTAATTCTTCTTTAGAATATTACTGGTGCGTTTGTAAACCCGAACTATATAACCGTTAGTTTAAATAGTCCTTAACGTGTTTTAAACGCTCCTTTCTACTTATCTCCTTCCTTAATTCTTATTTAATAGTACGCCCATCTTAAATCTATCTTTGTGAAGATTTGCGCGTTGCCAATCTTGTCTTAAATTTCGCTAATTAAGGGTAAAGGATACCTATCCTTTTTTGTAATGCTGTTTAACTATCTATAGTTAATGCATAACCTAAGTTTTCCATTTTTCTTGGGTGCGAACAATACTGGATATCCTGCTAATAACTGCGAAGGTCTAATCCTTCCTAATCGCAGGTTTTCTTATACGAACTCTTTTAGTGCCTATTACTCTATCTTAGTGAGCTTGTATATTGGAAAGAACCTTAGACTAGTTCCTGGTTCCAAATTGATTGCGTAATCCCATGGCTTATAATTCGCTAATTATTCCCCAAATTGTTCGTCTCCTAGTTTTACAAATTTCTTATATCGTTTTAGCATATACTGGAGCCGTTTCCTTATTTCTTTATAGGTTGCTCCTATTTAGTACTATACCATCTTAGTCCCTTATCGCGTTTTGCGGCGTTAAGTATTCCTAATATTAACCTGGCCTATAACCTAATTAATTCTTAAATTATATTCCTATAACTAAGGTATCCCTAGTACTACCTTATCCCGTCCTAATAGTAGGATATTAAAAGACATCTTAATTGGTTTCCCTTTAATGGTTAACTAAATTGGTCCTATTTTAAGATTTATAATACCTCCTCTATAGGCTATTAAATCTCCTAAAATTGTTACTAATAGGTAAGAATATTCCTTTTATCTATGTAGTAAATCCATTTTTTTTACTACTGCTAGTAATATATGGTTTCTAGTTACTTTACTGTCTACTGGTGCTTCGAACTTTTAATCTTACCATTTTGCTTATAAATTTAGGTGTTGTCCTTAAATTCCTTTAAGGGTCTAAGGCTCTACTACTAGCTCCCTTTAGTCCTATAGGCCTTTCCTTTTCCCAACTCCTGGCCTAATCCTGTTTATACTTAGTCTATCTTTAGCCAATACTTAGTTTGTTTCTTTTCCTTAATATGCTATAGACATATATTCTTAGTGTATTCCTACCACTATTATCTATCTAGGCATTCTTCCGTAAGGAATTTTCCTAGTTAAAGTACTAAGTCTCTTAACTCCTAAACTTCTATTAGATACCAGCCGTATATATACTTAACATTCCTATATTTTCTTTTATCTGGTGCCCAATACGTCCTTATTAGGTACTTTTGGTTTTTCACCTTTAGTACTTTATATATTTCGCATATATCGTTTATATATGCAATCTATGCCAATATATAATACGCTGGGTACTTTAGGTTAACTCATGGCTCGTCTTTATCCTTAAGTTTAAACCTCTGTCTTATAGATCTAACTATTACTATCTTATTCACTAGTACTATAACTCTTATTATCTCTCTCCAGTCTATAGCTTAATCCTCTAGATCCTTAGATGTTATAATTAGTACGCCCTTAATATAGCCCATTTGTCTTTCTAATATTGCTTAATTTAATATAACCTTCTTGTCTAACCACATATAAAAGTCTTTCCACTTATTATTATATTGTTGTCTATACTACTTTCGGTATAGCTCTATAAGTATATACAATCTATCCATAAGGAAGTATCTCTTTATTACTATGTTATAACAGCCTTTTGTATATCATTTTATAAATCTAGTTAGAATCCCTAGATCCTCTTCTTGTTCCAGTTTATTTAGCTATTTAGCCCTTAGCATACCTACTCTTAGCCTATTAATAACTTTTTATACGGGTACTCTATCCCTTAAGTACTTAGTATACCAGCTCTCTAGTCTAGCTTCTATTCTTACTATATAAGGATTTTTTATTAAAACTTCTCTATATTTTCTTTTAGCTTTCTTCTACTTAACGGATCCTTAAAGTCTTCTTACTTCTTAATTGTTATATTAACTTTTTAACCTTTAGGCTAAACACTACGTTTACCTGGAATTACTATAGACCGTATTTGTTTGTTAAAATCTTGGCTCTATAGAAATCTTTTCCCTAGTTTTACTCCATAGTTAGGGTCTTCGACCTTAAAGTAATTACACTAATCCTCTTTGTCTTTAGCCTTAATCTATCTTCTTAGATAACTAGCTTGTGTCCTTACCCATTCTTTAAAATCTTAAATCTGCCTTATCTCCTCTTAAGAGTCTTAGACCTATGGCCTTTTGCCTTTATTAAGTAGTAAGCTAGCACTAGCAGTCGTCTGCTTACTTGGTCCTATTTAAATACTTCTTCTTCCGTTTTATAAGGCGATAAATGCCGTATCTAATAGAGTTATAACTTCTATTACTAAGCCTCGTTCTATAGTAGTCTTAGTTTCTGCTTCTAATATAACTTCTCTAAGGTCTGCATGCTCCCAGTAAGCTGCCCTTATTGCCTTATTATTACTAAAGCTTTCTCCTAGCTTAAATTTATCGTCTTTAATATCCGACCTTCGTGTTAGTTTATTGGTTTCTTTAAGTCCCGTTAACTCTGGCTCCTATAGCCAATAGCTTACGCCATATTTAGCGTTCTTATGAATTTAGTATGCGTTATTATAACAAAACGCGAAGTGATTTATTAAACACTCCTTGGTCCCACGCAATATACTTATATTTATATTATTGTCCTCTAACAATCTTATGCCCCTTACTACGTAGTTATTTTAACCACTTCTATAGTCTCTGGCGAAATAACCTAGCTTTCCGCAATTTATGCAAGCTCCTTCTTTAAACCATTTTTCTTATTATAGAGTCCACCTAAACGTCTTCTACTGCTAAGATCCCTTATTCAGCCTCTGCTCTATAGTCCTTTAATTACTTAATCCTTAACTTCTAGGTTTCCATAGTTTTTTGTTCCATTTCTTTTTTTCTTTAGTACCACTTAGGTCCATTAGCTCTGCGCTATACTATAGTTTCTAATTTTAACTTTGTCGTTGCGTACTCTACGCCTTGTACGACTATAGAACTCTATCTTGCCCTTTTTTGGCTTATTCCCTTTAATAGATCCTATTATTAATCTTTATTGCTTAATTAATTAATTCTTGCATAGTAGTTGCATCTTCTATAAGAATTATTATATCCTAGACTTTTGCTTTAAGTCCTTATTTGTACTATGCTATAAGCGCCTTATTATTCCATCTAACCTACATTATAAGCGTCTAAAACTATATCGTGTATTCAATTGCTAAAGTCCTTTACATTAAGTTCTGTAACTTTCTCTCTGCTATAGTCACTGCCTCTAGGTCTCCGAATATTTACGTTATCTAGTCTACAAACACGCTCCAGTATAAGAATATGTATTGTACCTCCAGGTTAGTAGTTGTCACGCCGTTTATTTATACCTTAATAAGGTATAGTTTAAACCACTTAAGTGCCCTTCTAGTTAGGAATAGTCCTATATACGTTACCTAATCTATAGGTATTACTAACTTCGTTCCTTCTTATATAATTTTAAAATGCATCTGCACAAGGAATCCTTTAAGTCTTAACTTTTCTCTGCCAAATCGTTTAATTAACAGTAGCTTAATCTTTGCCGCTCCCTATGCGTTAATCCTTTCTTTAAGTAGCTTGTTGTTATCCGTTATTCGGTTAACTATTTCCTATAACTGCCTAACCGTGACTAACTGCGAGTTAGTGTCTGCTATACTAATATCTCTACTTAACCTTAAGGTAGTTACTGCCATTAATGGCGTCGTGACTAGTACTTTTAGTGGCATATTATTTAACTTTGTTAATACCGTAACTAGGTAGTAAATATATAACGGAGCCTTGCGGGAAATACCACTGTAAACTCGTTAATAGGCTAGGTATATAAGTAAATAAGAAGTTAATAATATAAACACAACTAGTGGAGTAGGTTGCCCAATAAATTAACTCTAATTGTATTCTAAGATTTACTATAAAGAAAGGAACTATCTAGGTAGGGACTGTGGTCCTTTAAATATATAACTCCTTCCTATAGTAGTAACTAAGTACGCTAGTACGTCAGTACGTCAGTACGTCGCCCACGTTTCTACGTTCCTACATTCCCACATACCGAACTAGTAACATGACATATTATATAACTCGGCTACCCCTCGTCCTATGGCTCGATCGGTTCCAGCGCCTTCTGTACTGTCTTAACCAACCTATTTATGTCTTCTCTTAGTAGTCGCACTACTGCTAATATAAGGTCCGTAACATTTAATAGTAGTAGCAAGTAGTATAAGCACTAATAGCGTTAAGCGATTCTTTCTTACCCCTATCTAGCTTTACGGTAGTAGAGTGTATTCCTCTGCCGTATCTGCTATACGGTCCGCTATAACCCTCTCTAAGATCTTACTAAGGATATTTTCTAGGGTGATAGGACGGTAGCTTCCTAGAATTAAGTAGTCTGCTTTACCTTCTTTTTATAAAACTACCGTCGTTATAGATCTTCTAAGTTATAGGTAGTAGTCTATTATAAAGTATACTCTAGCTATATCTATAAACTAGGGTGCTATAAGTAGTCTATAGGTCTTTAAGGCCTCGTTTAGAATCCTATTAGGTCCTAGTACTATATTATTTAAAAGGCGGCTAATAGTTCTGGCTATTTCTTCTACTATTATATCGCTATTAACCTACAGACAAGTTACTAGTATTTTACCCATAATATTACTAAGGTCTGCTAGAGCCGGTTAGGGGAAGAACCTTTCTATAAGGATCTTTGCCTTCTTATTTTTATTATTAGTAGCCTATAATTTCTCTATTCTTTGTAGGGGTAGTAGGTATAAGTCTTCTACTAGGTGTCCTGCCTTATTCTTTACCTATTTTACTATAGTCTAAAGACCCTTATTATAGGAGAGGCTCGAGTTAAAAGTATACTCGTTTATAAACCATCTCCAGTTATTCCTTACTTCTTTTTTTAGGGTATTCTTTAACTAGTTTCTTATATCTTTATATCGTCTCTTATCTTTAGGGCTATAGCTACTTATATATTTTCTTCTTACTCGTCGTTAGCTGGCTATAAGGGCTGTATATTATACGGACTATGCGTATCGCGCGTAGGGGCCTAGTTTTAAGATCGGGCAGTGCTCTTCTAGTCCGTTTTTAATTACTGCCTGGATCCTTTCTAGTCTTCGGTCGATTTCCTTAGGGGTAGCTAGTAAGCCTCGCTCGTTTAGTATTAGGTGGATTTCTTCTAAGTCTTAGAGTTATTACTCAACTATATTAAGGAAGCTATCTGTCTTAAGCTTTCTTATTACATATCTTTTGCCATCTAGTTGCGCCTTAATATTTAGATTGAGCTAGATCTAGATAGGGATATTGTTAAACTGTAGATTTAAGTATAAGAACTCTGTCGATTAAAGCTAGCTCTAGAGGCTCTATATATACATAAGGAATATACAGGAATAGAAAAGAATGGGGTTATATGTAATAGAGATATAGTAATAAGTAACAGAAACAGGTACCCAAAAATATCAGATATAAGGGTAAGCAGTAGGGTGATAAGATATAGAGTGATAGGCATTAAAGACAATAGTAAGACGGTAGAAGGGAACTCCAATTTAGGTCAATATACCCCCCTAGCTGCACAGAGCCTTCTAGGCTGCTATAGAATGTAAAAAGTCACGATGTTAATTTGGTGTTGAGTTAAAGAAATCCTCTATATATTTACCTTTCCAGAAATCGTTTAAATAGAATCAAATTAGATCCTTAATATTAATGAGGTTCAACTGTTAAACGAAGGTCTTATACTTCTGACGTGGTAGAGCCTTCGTTAACCTATCTACTGTTATATCAGCAGTAGGGACCCATTTAATATTAATCCTTCCTTTACGAACTTCCTAACGCAGCCAGTGGTAGTAAATATCGACGTGTCGGAGCTTAGTGTTCAGCTCTGCATCGCTTTTAGTTAAGAGTCAAATTGTCTGTATATTGTCGCAATAGATTACTTGCTTCTCGTTAACGTCGAATTCGATTTCCTTAAAGAATCGTTGCCACTATATTGATTTGGTAGCTGCATGTAATAAAGTCAACAGCTCTGCTTTAGTACTTAATTTTATTACTAATTTTTGTTTAGTTAATCGCCAGTTAATTAGCCCCCTAAATAATATGAATAGGTATCCTTCTATGCTCTTCCTGCTTACTAAATCGTCGCCAAACGCTACGTCGCTTGCTCTTGCGAAGATGTAGTTCTTTATCGTCTCCTTTAAGTACTTAATTATAAGAATCTTAGTCTAATAGAGATAGGCAATTACCCTTGTAGCAGCTGCGTTATAAATTAGCGATGGGTTTTAAGAGAACTCTAACAGCTTACTCGCGACTTTCGCTATATCTAGACGAGTAATATTCGCTGTATAGAGCATAGACCTAACCTTCCTTTGGTACGCATAGATATCCTACTTAGATACTTATTCTAAATTAGGTTTAAGTTCCTTAATGGCTATAGGCGTATATACCTTACGATAATCCTTTATATTAAAGCTCGTCGCGATCTTTTTATTTTTATTTTTATTTTTATATCCATTGTATTATACTACGTACAATACTGCGCATACAGCCTCAGGCTATGGCGCTATAGTTCTATATACATGAATCCTTTCTAGGCAGCTTAACATGTACTAGTAGCTATGTCCTAGTAGTTTATAAACACCTAAACTAGGAGTTTATAGTTCCTTAGTAAAATACTAAGTTCCTGCAACTACTAGGGAATGAGAAAACGGTAGAAAAAACTATAAGAAATCCTAACACCTGTCCCTATCCTTTTGCAATTTATTTCTGTCCTTTTGCTCTCTAATATCTTTTAAAGAGCCTAGTAGGAGTTACCTCCTTCTAGAATCCTACCTATTTTATTCTTCCATAGAATCTTCTTCACGTACTAGTTTAGCTGCTTTAAGAGTCTCGCAGTCTTTACTATTAGCAAAGTGTTTTTCTTTACAATTGATGCAAAGAGGCGTAGTATGCTTGCAAGGCTTGCCTGTTATTATACAGGTAGAACAGGAGTGGTCTTTAGATAGATGTGCAGCCGCACAGAATCTGCAGGCCCTAGTAGTGCACTTGTCTCCTATATGGCCAAATTTTTGGCAGCTTGTACACTGCGTAGTAGGAGAGACTTCGAGGTATTTTACTACCTTAGTAGCCGTACCTGCAATTAAAATCTCTTTTTGCTTAAGGATTTCTTGTCTTTTCTCTTCGTTCTCTACAGTAAAAACTATAGAGCCAAATCTGGTTTCTGGGTTATGTCTTTTTGTACTAGATGAGATCCATCTAGGTAGTCCTTGTATTGCTATAGGATTAAAGGTCTCAATTTCTTCTTTTAGAAGCTTTAAGCCTCCCTCTCCTGGAAAAGGTAAGGTAGGAACACCATGGGCTATAATTTGAGCCCATGGTTCCAGTTTTTGTTCTCTTTGGAAGGTAAAGCAGTTTTGCCAGATTTCCTTATATTTAACTAGGAAATCTGCATTATATTCTTCTGTAGTTGTAAGGAGAATATTTTGTTTTCCTTTGGTTCTAGCTATAGACCCTAGAACTGGCTTTTTTAATTGCAGTTTTGATGCAAATAGTTGATTGACTTTGTTTCGTATAGAGAAGGTATCTAGGGGTTGGTCCTTTTCGTCTGTAATTAGGACTAGCTTTCTTTCTTGTAGCTGCTTTTTCTTACTTCTAGTAGAAGTAGAACTCCTACTAGAAGGAGAAGGGGTAGGAGGAGGAGAAGGAGGAGGAGATAGTGATGATAAAGAGGGTAGAGAGGACGAAGAAGGGAGGTCCCTCTTTAGCCTCTCTGCGTAAGTTTCCCTAGTAGGGGCTACTTCCTTACGGAGAGCTCTTACTTCTTCTACTAGTCCTTTTAGGACATCGTTTGCCTTTTTTTTTCCTTGTATAAAGGGATTTTCTCCTGCTAGGATACTCCGTGTATAGTCCTGTAGTTGTTTGACTTGTTCCTTTTCTTCTTCTTCTTCTTCTTCTTCTTCTTCTTCTAGTCCTTTATAGGCCTGGGTTAGGCTTTCTAAAGCCTTTTGTAGGTATTGTTTTGGAGAAAGGGGAGGAAAATGTATCCTAGGTATACTAGCCGTAACAGGCATAAGTTTTGTTGTTTTTTTTGCTGGTTTTTGGTTTTGGTTTTGGTTTTGGTTTTCATTTTCAGGAGAAGACTGGGGATGTCCCCTTTTTTCTCCTTTCTGTAGGTCGGGAGAAGGGCAAGAAAAAGTAAAGAAAGCCTCGTCAGGAGGCTCTGCTTCAGGAGGCTTTTTTTTTACAAGGTTTTATAGGCCTATCAGGCCCTAACTTTAGCATCTTATAGGGGGGTTTCCTAGTTTTTACAGTAGATAATAACCTCCTTAGGTCTCTTATCTCCTAGTCCCAGAGGTGAAAAACTAGGCAAAAAGCCTTGCTAGT
>Ga0307507_10004954_pt1 | contig 22661 bp, 8 predicted proteins | sample 7_EM_MG_FD_207223 | JGI IMG/M metagenome (GOLD analysis project Ga0307507, IMG submission 207223) | Populus trichocarpa ectomycorrhiza microbial communities from riparian zone in the Pacific Northwest, United States - 7_EM | ecosystem: Host-associated > Plants > Roots > Unclassified | place...
CGGCAGAACGACTTACCGCATCACCAAACCAAAACTCTTGAAAGTTTTTGATGTTCTGCGCACGGGCCACAAAATATAGCACCCTATCCGTGCAAGGGATATGTATATATTTTTTCAATATTCAATATCTTTCAGTATTGAACATATCGTATTGATATTGATATTGAACGTTCAATATTCAATATTCCTAATCAATACTGAATATTGATAAAAGCACTGCTGTCGAGGGCTGCTGAGAAAGGGGACTATCGTCAAGCTGCTGGTCGCGCAGGGCGCCGAGCTTAAGTCAAGGGATGAGTACGGTCAGACGCCGCTGTTGAGGGCTGCTAGGAAATGGAATGATGTCGTTGTCAAGCTACTGCTTGCAAAAGGCGCCAAGCTTGAGGCAGGGGATAGGTACGGTCGGACGCCGCTGTCGTGGGCTACTAAGGAAGGGCAGGGTGGTTTTGGATAAACCTTATCGCGATAAGACGGAATGGATACCCTTATCGCGATAAGTCTTGGCATACCCCAAATAAATTTTCAGTCGCCTTCTTCTTCCTTATTACCGTACAAATATGGCTTCAGAAGTGGAATTAGAAGCTCTTAACTCTGTTAATACCTCTAAATTAAAAAATATAAGAGGTTGCTTAGCTCTTTTAATATGGGAGTATACCCGTCCACTAGGTAGTAATAAGTCTATATAAAATAAAAACGCCTGTCTTTTATTCTATTATAAACACTACATAGAGTTATATACTGCATAGTCAACCTCTAACTTCCAAAACCACTTAGCGTTAAAGCATAGCATTATGGTTAAGCCTAAAACTAGTCGTACAAAAGAAGCAATATGGGATTAATTAAAAGATCTTTACCTTAAAGCGTTATTTTAAAATAAGACAGAAAAGCTAGATTTAGAAGTACTTTAAGCGGTCCTAAATAAGGAAGTTATTAATAAGGCCCTTATTATATTAATTATTATATAAAACCTACTATTTTGGATAGTTAAGTGGCCAGAGTTCCATATTCTTCTATAGTTAATTAATCCTAAAGTAGACAGCCATATAACTACAGCCTATTTAGTAGTTAGTAAAAAGATCTATAACTTATAGCTATTACAAAAGGATATTATATAAAAGAGGCTATAGTCTGCACTAATAAGTATTTATCTTTCCGTTAATATCTAGACCTCTCTAAATAATTACCTTCTCCTTATAATTTGTGGCCATTTTATTAATAGCTAGGAAAAGCTTATAAATGCTCTCCTTGGCCTTTATACGGTAGCCTCTTATAGTAGAAATAAGCAATGGAATACTCTCCTTTTAGTGCTTAAAGATTATAGGATTATATAAAAGCTAGGTACCGTTATATCTAATAACTATACTGCAAATAATAAGCGACTAGCTTCTCTAAGAAGAGGGAATTAAATAGAATCCCACCCACCAATAGATCCGCTATTAGGGTTATATTCTAAACCTTACCATATAGGCTTTCCTCTTTAAAAACTTAATTAGTCTTAGTAATATTAAGTTATATAAAAAAAAAGGAAAAGATTTAGATCTAAAAGAGAAGAAAGAGAAGGGTAATACGTTTTAGAAACTTAGTGTACTTAGAAAGCTTTATAACATTACCGTATATACCTATAGCTTAGCTAGTTATATAAGGGAGTTTAAAAGTCTTACAGGGAGAAGAATTCCGCTTAATAATTGTACAAGATGGAATAGCTAGTATTTTATACTTAGCATAGCAATTTAGAAAAAGTCTGCTATTAATATGTATACTAAGCATAACCTTAATACACTTAAAAAGGACTATCTTAGTCTAAAGGACTAGGAGGCGCTTTATATAATAAAAAGTTTTCTTTAAATATTTTACTAGGCAACCCTAAAATACTAAGGACATAAAGCAACGCTTAAGAATGTACTCTTTATAATAGATGTTATAATTAAGCACCTTAATAAATCCTAGGTTAGTTTATCTCCTCTTTCTATTTTCTAATTTAGCTAATATTATATAATTAGAAAGAATATATATCTAATAAGGAGTTCTCTAAACGTATTAAAAATGCTTAGAATATCTTTAATAGGTATTACTATAAAATAGATAACTTACCCCTTTATACTACTACACTTATTCTTTATCTAGCTTATTATATAAGATATATTAAGCAAGTTTAGAAGAAGGAGTGGCGTAAGCCTATACTTAATAGCGTTAAAGAGCTTTAGAAAAGATATTGGAATAGAAGTTCTATATCTAGAAGTATATTATTATATAAAAAGCTAGCTCTAGCTTAAGACCTTAATAAGTTTAATAAGATTGCCGAGGATTTTAATAGTATAATATTTTAACTAAAAAGTCAGGATAAGTATAAGGACTTTATCTCTAAGACGCTATATAAGATTTTAATAACTGCGCTTTAATGGTGATTTTAAGAACAGCAACAAAGGCGCTAGCCACGGCTCTCGCTTATGGCAATTAAAATTCTCTTAATTCTAGCAATATGCGATAAGCTAGAAAGAGTCTTTTTAAAAGGACGTTGTATAGTATTATAGGTGTTACGGCGCTGGTGGAAAACGGTGGATCTTGGTAGACGTGGATTATGGTAGACGCGAGTTACGTGACTTAAGGACCGCATAAAATATCAAGCGGCGCTGCTATTCTTCTCCTTCCTTTCTCTAGCTTTGGATCCTCGTTTATAGACTACCAATTATATAGGCTTGCGCGTCCCTCTTGCTATGCTTATACCTTAATTAACTAAGTCGCTAACATTATTTAAAGCTTAACTACTCTTTCTTCCTAAGAAGGAACTTAAATATATTTATAAAGAACACAGAATAGGACCCTAAGGACATTACTAGGACTATAAGGACAGGATAGACCCCTAAAAACCAAAAGAACATAAATAGAACGCAAAACCTAAGAATAGGATATACATAGACTAGAACCCCTAGAAAATAAACAAATACTAGAAATTACCTAATACCCCTACCACCATGCCAAGAAATACAGCAGCTGGCAAAGCTGCTGTAGGACCCGTAAATACCTCTAATAGTAAAATAGTCGCCATTTTAACCCCCTAGGAAGAGCTTATAGCAGCTAATACTAAAATTAAATGGCTTTAAGAGCTGCTTAAAACCAAAGACACCCCTATACCTAATAAGGAGTTATTAGACACCTAGAGACTTACTATAGTCCTTAAGACCCTAGCCCAACGTATAGCATTAGTATTATTACGGTCCACGAAGGTTACGGACCCCCTATTGCTTATAGACGGAACTAACCCTATATTTAATAATTAGAAGCTTTAACTATAAGACAAGCTTAAAGTTAATATAAACTACTTCCCTACTACCTAAGCTAAAATGGCCTACGTCTTCGGCCGTACTAGCGGGGATGCACAGACGTATCTATATCCGCAATACGCCTAGAACTTAACAGACCCCTTCCTCTCTAAAAAAGAGATAGTTAACTACCTATCTTCTATTTATAAGGACCCCTGTAAGATATAAAACGCCCGCCTTAATTACAAAGCTCTTAATATAAAGATAATGGAGACCTTTTTAGCCTTCTAGACCCGCTTTCTGCACCTAGCTGGCTAAGCCTAAATTCCCTATAAAGACCTAATGCTAGACCTCTTTAATAAGCTTACCCTAGACCTACAGCGCGCTGTACTGCCAGTTTTTACTACTATATAGACGCTAAAGGTACTTATAGACTACTGCCTAGCTATTAACTAAGGCCTTTATTAAATTAAGGCATAATCTAAGCGGTATAAAGCTAGAAACTCTCTAAACTAAACTATAAGCACTTTACAAACAGCCTATAATACCCTAGCATAATCTGCAACTCCTACAGCACCAGCTATACAGCCCACCGTTAATTTAGCAGCTAGCCGTATAGCTAGTCCTGCTATGGGTCTGGCGTATACTTAGCCTATATATAACAACCCCTATAAATAGGCCCTTAGTAATTAAGGAGCTTGCTTCTTATATGGCTAAAAAGACTACTTTGCAAAGAATTACCAGATAAAGGTAAAAATGGGCGAGGTTCTGTTAATTTAGGAGGATAGTATAAAGTTAGAAAAAGAGGAACCCTAGAGAAAGACTCCTCTCTAGGGTTAAAAGGAATTAATATATTATATATTAATCTAGGTTAGCTAGTTAGTAAAAGAAGCTATACTATCCCTTATACCTTATTCCGTAATAAATATTAAGTTTTAACCTCTACTTTAGCTAACTTTAGAGTAAATACCTTTACCTTAATAGATACCCAGTGTGCTATAAGGCTGGTTAACTTTTTAAATATACCTTTTAAAGAACTACCCAAACCAATTCCTATTCGCGGGTATAACGGATGGATAGGACCACCTACTATAACTATCTTACGGATTTACCTCCGTGTAGATAGATAAAGGTAGTATAACGTCCCCTTTCTTATTACGGACCTAGGAAGCTATAATATAATCTTAAAAAGAAAATGGCTAGCCTATCTAGGCTTATAGCCTAATATATAGAGTAGATAGCTTGTCTAGCCTAAAACCCTACCCCTAACACCCTCTTTTATAAAGGAAATCAGCATTATAATAAAAAACCTTATATGGCTATAGATAGACACCGTTTACTAGGCTAATGCTATACATAGGGACCAGGCTTTTAAAAAGAACGTACAGCTTAACCTATAACGGATCTATATACTACGCCGCCCCTAAACTACCTATGTTATGCCACCTACACCAGAGATTAAAAAAGGTAGTAAAAAGCTAGCAGAGCTCCCTATAGGGAACTTAGGCCTTATACAGCTATAAAGAATAGTAAGGAGTATTAGACGCTATACTAAATATATAAACTAGAGGGATAACTTGTGGAAGATAGAATAGGAGCTAAGAAAGATTATAAACCTTAGGCCGTAAAATACGGCCTAATAATAGTCCATAAAGAAACCTACGGACCTCCCACCAGTTAATATCTACTATATTAGCGCTATAGGATTTTATTAGAACTTAGTCTAATCTAATACTATTACCTTTACCACTAGCTTATATAAAATTGATTAAATAATTAAGGAAAAGAAAAATAAGCTTAGTAAACAGGAAGGTAAGCTTATAGATAAGGAGCTAGTAGAACAGAAACTACCCTATTAATACTAGAAATTTAAGAATGTATTCTCTAAGGTAGTATTAAATATACTCCCGCCTTACCAACTATATAACTATAAGATTAAGATTAAGCTAGATAAGGAAGATATACTTAGCTATAGCCCCCTTTATTAGCAGTCTACTATTAAATTATAGGCTATAAAGTAGTACCTTATTAATAACCTAAATAAGGGCTTTATTAAACCTAGTTAAGCCCCTTTTAACTCGCCTATTCTCTTTGCTAAAAAGCTAAATAGAGGACTTTGTTTCTATATTAATTACCGCAAACTAAATAATATAACCCGCAAGGACCGCTACCTACTGCCCTTATTTAATAAGACTTTAACCTAAATAAGTAGAGCTAAGATCTTTACTAAGCTTGATATCTATTAGGCCTTTTACTAAATTAGGATAGACCCTAAATTATAAGATCTTACTATATTTTAGACCCATTACGGAATATATAAATATAAAGTACTTCCTTTTAGACTAACTAACGGACTAGCTACGTACTAGCAATATATAAATAATATACTCTTTAACTACCTTAATAACTTCTATACGGCCTACCTAGATAATATTATAATATACTCTAAGAATAAGTTAGAACATAAGGAGCATATTTATAAAGTCCTATAATAGCTCCATAAGGCTAGTCTCTAGGCCAATATTAGGAAATTGGAATTTAGTGTTAAGCGTATAAAGTACCTAGGTTTTATTATTAGTATAAACGGAATTAAGGCTAACCTAGAGAAAACGGCCGTAATTAACTAGTGTTACGGACGCTTTAAGTACAGTATTACAACTACTTGGAGAGGAGTCGGAGGAAGCTAGTTGGTTAATATAGGCACGGTCTAGAATGGACCCAGTAGAACCATGTGACGAGGAATAGTAGCCGAAGTCACGTGACGTGATCTGTGTGATCTGTGTGATCTGTATAATCTATACAGAGCGCATAGAGCACACGTACTTCACAGAGCGGAGATATTTCTTAGGCGTATAGTTGTGTATTTAAAGGACCACAGTCCCTACCTAGATAGTTCTCTCTTTATAGTAAATCTTAGAACACAATTGGAGTTAATCTATTAGGCAACTACTCCACCTATTGCGTTACATTGTTAAATTGTTCTTATTTATATACCCAGCCCAATAATAGGACCCACTATAGTTCCTACTATAAGGTTCCGTTACACATTCACTATTAAGGTTATAGTATTAAATAAGGTTAAACAACATGCCACCTAAAGCACCAGTTATAACGCCATTAACGGCAGCTACAACCTTAGGCTTAGGAGGAGATACTAGTATAGCAGATACGGATTCTTAGATAGTTGCGCAAGGTTAGTTATAGAAAATAATTAATCACTTACAGGACAATAGTAGGATACTTAAAGAACATATTAATGGAATTAGAGCAGTAAAGGTTAAGTTACCTTTAATTAAACAATTCTTAGGAGAGAAGTTAAAGCTTAAAGGATTTCTTACACAAATACACTTTAAGGTTATATAAGAAGGAGCAAAGTTAGCAATATTATTAGATTAAGTGGCCTATGTAGGGTTGTTTCTATTAGGAAGAGTACTTAAATAATTTAAACTATACCTTATAGAGATACAGGCCAATGGTATAACAACTACCAACTAGGATGTACGGTATATATTTGCCAGTTAGAACGGGTTTATAGAACGGTTAACGCAGATATTTAGAGACCTAGAGGCAATAACCATAGCAGAATAAAAGCTTTAGAACTTAGTACAACATACTTTAGCAATTAAGTATACTATACAGTTTTAAACACTAGCCATATAGGTTAAGTAGAACAACAAGGCGCTTATGGCATAGTATAAACAGGGACTTAAGGCTAAAGTCCAAGATGTAATCATCCTAATAGAAGATACGGAAAGTCTATAAAACTTAATAGATTAGTTAGTAAAGACTAATAATAGGATCTATTAAAGGGAACAAGCTAAGAAAGGGTAGGACAGAGTTCCACAGTTGTATAAGGCGTAGAGTACGCAATAACCAACATAGAGTTAAAAACTATAGAATGGCGCAGAGCTAATAGACCTAAGCGGTACTAAAGAAACCTAAAGGTAGAAAAGGAAACTATGGAAACCTAGAGGTTAAGAATCTAGTAATTAAAGGACTAAAGAGCAGAGGCTAAACCAGGGATCTTAGCAGTAGAAGACGTTTAGGTAGACTCCATAATAAAATTAGTGGTTTAGAGATAGAGCTTGCATAAATTGCGGAAAATAAGGTTATTTCACTAGAGACTGTAGAGGTGGTTAGAGTAACTATATAGTAAAGGGAATAAGACTAGTAGACGGCGCGTATATATAGAGGGATGATGTTACGGACGCTTTAAGTACAATGTTACAACTACTTAGAGAAGAGTCGGCAGAAGCTAGTTAGTTAATATAGGCACGGTCTAGGATGGATCCAGTGGAACTATATAATAAGAAATGGTAACCGAGGTCACGTGGTATTGAACGTATTAACTATGTTAAATGAAAGGGACGTTATGTTTAATACAGACAATACATACCTCACGTATAAGAGAGGATTTCTTAGGAGTATAGTTGTGTATTTAAAGGACCTTAGTCCCTACTGTAGATAGTTCTCTCCTTGTAGTAAATCTTAGAATATAATTAGAGTTAATCTGTTGGGTAACTACTCCACCAGTTATTATTACGTTGTTATTTTATCGTACCTATATACCCAGCCTAATAATAGAACCTACCGTAGTCTAAGCTATAAGGTTCCATTACACATTCACTACCAAGGTTACGGTATTAGAATAAAATTAAATAATATGCCACTAAGAGCAGCACTAGTTATAATGGTGTTAACGGCAGCCACAACCTTAGGGCTAGGTGATACTAGTATAAATAATAGGGATTCTTAAGTGGTTACGCAAGGTTAGTTATAGGAAATGGTTAATTACTTATAAGATAATAATAGGATACTTAAAGAATGCATTAATAGAATTAGAGCAGCAAAGATTAAGTTACCTTTAATTAAACGGTTCTTAGGAGAGAAGTTAAAGCTTAAGGGATTTCTTACGCAGATACACTTTAAGGTAGTATAGGAAGGAGCGAAGTTAGCAATATTATTAGATTAAGTAGCCTATGCAGGATTATTCCTAATAGGGAGGGCACTTAAGTGGTTTAAGCCGTATTTTACGGAAATATAGGCTAATAGCATAACAACTACTAACTAAGATGTACGGTATATATTTGCTAGTTGGAACGGGTTTGTAGAGCGACTAATATAGATATTTAGAGACCTAAAAGCCACAACCATAGTAGAACAAAAGCTTTAGAACTTAGTATAACGCACTTTAGCAATTAAATATATAATATAGTTTTAAACACTAGCTATATAGGTTAAGTGGAACAATAAGGCGCTTATAGCATAGTATAAATAGGGACTTAAGGCTAAAGTCTAGGACGCAATTATCTTAATAGAAGATATGGATACTCTAAAAGAGTTAATAGATTAGTTAATAAAGATTAATAATAGGATCTACCAAAGGGAATAAGTTAAGAGAGGGTAAGACAGAGTTTTACAGTTATATAAGGCGTAGAGTATATAACGACAGACATAGAGTTAAAAACTATAGAATGGTGTAGAGCTAATAGACCTAAGTAATACCAAAGAAACCTAAAGATGGGAAAAGAAACTATAGAAACCTAGAGGTTAAGGATTAAGTAATTAAAGGACCTAGGAGTAGAGGTTAAACCAAAAATCTTAGTAGTAGAAGATGTTTAGGCGGACTTCATAGCAAGAAAGATGGTTTAAAAATAAAGCTTGCATAAATTGCGGAAAATAGGGTTATTTTACTAGAGACTATAGAGGTGGTTAGAGTAACTATGTAATAAAGGAAACCAAATTAGCAGACAGCACATATATACAGAGGGATAATGGTGCATTATAAAAAATAAAAGAATATTTAATTAACAGTTTTGCGTATTATTATAATAATATATGCCGAATTTATAAGGACGCTAAGTATGGCGTAAGCTGTTAGCTATAGGAGCTATTGTTATCTAAGTGTAAAGGAACTAATAAATTAGCTTATAAATCGGATATTAAAGACAATAAATTTAATAAAGACGAAGCATTTACTAATAATAAGGCAATAAGGGTAGCTTACTAGGAGTATATAGACCTTAAAGAAGTTAAAATAGAAGTAGAGACTAAAACCATTACAGAATAGGGTTTAGTAATAGGTATAGTAATACCGTTGGATATGATTTCTATCGCTTTATAAGATAATAGGAGTAATATTTAGAAGAAACTAAGTAAGTAGACAACTGCTAGTGCTAGCTCATTACTTAATAAAGGTAAAAGGCTATAGGCTTAAGATTTTTAAGAAGAGATAAAAAAAGCTTAAGATTTTTAAAATAAGATAAGATATACCTAAGAACCTATAACAGACAAAAACTAATGGGAAAGGGTAGCAACTTAGTTTAGTAATAAACGAATAAGTATAGGACGCAAGTTTAAGAACTATAAGTTCGGAGAATGAATAAGAACATTAGCAATCCTAGGTAAATATAGTGTTTAGCCTAAAGATTAAAAAGTTAATACTAGGATTAAAAAGCAAGATAACTATAAAGATCTAGCTATAAGACGCAGAAAACAAGAAACTATAGATAAGTTTAGGATAAGAATCATTATATAGCAAAAATAGAAGCTAGATAAGAGATTAGCTACGCCAGGTTATATAAAAAACAGAGCACCTATGTAAAGAGTTACTAATAGGCTAAGTATAGGGACACTTAGGGTAAAATAGTTAGACAAACTGGAATAAGAAGAGGATCTAGATATTCTAACTAGGTTTAAAGAAAGATATACTAAAGGATATTATAATGCAGCGATAATAAGGTACTTTCTAATAGATAAACTATATACACTAAACCAGTTATACGGAAAGTGGTATAGGCAATAACATAGTAACAAATAGGAAGACTTTTATATATAGCTGGATAAAAAAGTTGTCTAAGACTAACCTATTATAGAAAAACGCATAAGTTATATTAAAGGAGTATTAATTATAATATTAAGGAACCTAGAAGAGGGATCTAGGGACTAGAGAAGTAAGTAATAAATCTTAGTACCTGTAGTAGAGATACTAGTGGTTAGGTTAACTAGGTATAGGTTTAAACTTAAGGATAAAGATAAACTAAGAGTTAACCTAAAATATATAGCGCATTATATACTATCGTGGATAGCTTATATGGATAATATATATAATATATATAGAGCACCCAAAGATAAGAACTAAAAGTACCTAGTAAGGATATATTGGGCACTAGAGAAAAAGCGGTTTAGGAACGCTAAGTATATATATAGTTAGCACCTAGTAGAAGTACAAGGTTAAGGAGACTTAATACTTTAACCAGGAAGATTCCTTACGGAAGAATGCCTAGACGGATAATAGTAGTAGGAGTGCCTAGAGAACACTTATCTATGGTACATAGAGGAAAAGAAACAAACTAAGTATTGGCTAAAGTTGGACTAAGTATAGGCAGGATTAAGCAGCCAATAGTTAGGAAAAGGGGAGGCGTATAGGACTAGAGGGAACTAGTATTAAAGCCTTAGACCCTTAAAGGAATTTAAGAATAATACCTAAATTTAAGAGCTAAATGGCAAGATTAGTAGTTTAAAGCATTAGTAGATAGTAAAGCAACTAGGAACTATATATTACCAAAGGCAGTAGAAAGGATAGGGTTACTATATAGACAGAAGGAACACCTGTATCCACTTATAACAATTTTAGGAGATTAGATAGCCTATAGAGGAGGTATTATTAATCTTAAAACAGGACCTATTTAGATAACTATTAAAGGGAGACTAGTTAGAATGTCTTTTAATATCCTACTATTAGGACAGAATAAGGCAATACTAGAAATGCCTTAGTTATAGGAGTACAATTTAAAGATTAATTAGGTTACAGGTTAGGTTAATATTAAGGATACGCAATAATATAAAGTGCGACAGCAAACCAAGTTAGTATAGTACTAAGTTGGAGCGATATATAAAGAGACTAAGCGAGGCTTAAGTTATATACCAAAGAAATACCATAAGTATGGTAAAAAGTTATGGTTACTAGAAAGTAAAAAGCTGTTAAAGTATATAGCTTAGGACTACAAGATAGAATTAGAAAAGGGAATAAGTCTAAAGTTCTTTCCAATCTATAAGCTTACTAAAATAGAGTTAGTAGCGCTTAAGGAGTTTGTTTAGAAGAACTTATAAAAGGGATATATTAGACCGTTATAGTTATTAGTAGGATATCCAGTATTGTTTATCCTAAAGAAAAACGGAAAACTTAGGATATGTATAAACTATAGACAGTTAAACAGCATCACTAAAAAGGATAGGTATCCTTTACCCTTAATTAGCAAAATCTAAAATAGGATAGGCAACGCAAAGATCTTTACAAAGATAGATCTGAGATGGGCATACTACTAAATTAGAATTAAGGAAGGTAACGAATGGAAGACAGCCTTTAGGTTAAAGGAAGGACTATATAAACCATTAGTTATATAGTTTGGGCTTATAAATGCACCAGTAACGTTCCAGAAATGAATTAATAGTATATTAGGAGAATACCTAGATAAATTTGTTATAGTATACCTTAACAACATTATTATTTACTTAGAGAGTGAGGAAGAGTATAGAGAACACATTAAGTAGGTCTTAAAGAGACTATAAGAAAAACAGATGCTAGTAACAATTAAAAAATACAAGTTCTTTACCAGGAAGACCGATTTTGTTAGATTTATTATTAAACTAGGCCAACTTAACATAGATCTAAAGAAGATTAAGGCCATAGTGAATTAGCAGGAACTAGAGAATGTTACGCAGTTAAGATTATTCCTAGGGTTTTATAATTACTGCAGAAGGTTTATAGCGCAATGGTTATAGAACATTAAGCCATTTACGCAGTTAATAAAGAAAGAAGAACTATAGGTATGGGGAAAGGAACAATAAGAACTATTTAAGAGAATTAAAGAGTTATTTACCTAGAAGCCAGTTTTTAAGATCTATTAACCAGGTCTAGGGATAGTTATAGAAATAGATACATTAGACTTTACACTAGGGGCGTACTTCCTATAGAAATATTAAGATGGATGGCACCCAATGGCGTACTATAGTTGGAAGATGATACCACTAGAGTTAAACTATAATATCTACAACAAGGAGTTGTTAGGTATAGTTACAGCATTTAAGGAATAGAGAGCATTCTTATAAGGCATAGAGAAACTGTTTATGGTTAAGACAGACCATAAGAACCTTATAGGATTCTTAACAATAAAGGAACTCAACCAAAGATAGGTTAGATAGGTGGAAATGCTTACAGAATACTATTTCAAAATTTAGTATACCAAGGGTACAGACAATGCACAAGCAGACGCTCTAAGCAGGAAGGCTAAACTATAAAGTAATAAAAAGCTATTAGGAGCTTTATTACAAAAGGATTAAGACGGATTAATTAGGTATAATTATCCAAAGATTATAGTAATTAAGGAAAGTTAGATCTATAAATTACTAAAGAGTAATTAGATATAGAAGATCTAAAAAGCATAGGTAGAGGATCTAGACTTAGAGCAATATAAAAATAGAGAAGTAATATATATGCCTAAGTCTATCGCAGAAGAATTTATTAAGGAATTCCACAAGGGAATAACACAAGGACATAATAGAGCTATAGGCTTAGTGTTAAGACTTTAAGAGGAGTATATTATTTAAGGAATCTAGGGACTAGTAAGATAAGTTATAAAGAAATATCTAAATTGCTAAAGAAACAAACCAACAAGGTATAAGCCGTATAGAGGGCTACAACCTGTTAAAACACCAGGAAGACCATAGGAAGTTATATTATAGGACTTTATTATTAAGTTACTAAAGTTAAGAGATCCTATTATAGGATAAGATTATAACGTGATCTTAGTAATAGTGGATAAGCTAATAAAGTGGGGATACTTTATAGCATACACTAAAGAGATATTAGTAGAAGATATCGCTAAAATCTATATAAAGAAAGTATTTATAAGACACGGAGCACTAGATAAGATTATATTAGATAGAGATCCAAGATTTATAGCAGCATTTTAGAAAGTGTTTCTAGCAGAACAAGGAGTTCGCGCAGTAATATCTACAGTGTATTATTCGCAGACGGATGGATAAACAGAAAGACTAAACTAGACACTAAAGCAGTATCTAAGGCATTATATCAATCACGCATAGAATAATTAGGTATTGTTATTACCAGTTATATAGTTTATATACAATACAACACCACAAGAAGGAATGGGAACATTACCATTTAAGGCGAATTACGGATATAAGCCAAGAACATTGTTATTACCGCATTAAGTAAAAAGGACGAGTGGCACAGCTAAGCAAAGAATAGAGATATTAATGAATCTTCATGCAGACCTTAAAGAAACAGCGAAACTAGTATAAGAACAAATAAAAAGGTACTATAATGCTAAAAGATCTAAGGGACCAGATCTTAAAAAGGGGGATAAAGTGTAGCTACTATATAAAAACTTTAAGAGTTGACGACTAAGTAGGAAGTTGGACTACGTCAGACTAGGACCTTTTAAAGTTAAACAAAGAATTTTATTAGTCACGTATAAGTTAAACCTACTAGCTAAAATAAAAATCTACCCTATATAATACGTTGCAATGCTAGAGCCAGCACACGGGAATATTAAGCCACCAGTCTATAAGGCAGACACGTATAGAGGACAAGAAAAAGACAAATGGCAAGTTTCAAAGATTATTAGTCATAAGGATGTAGATAACGAAATATAGTACGAAGTAAAGTAGATAGGCTACAATAAGACTACCTAGGAACTACTAGGCAACCTAGAGAAAGCTATAGGAAAGGTACAGGAGTATTAGAAGAAAGTAGGTTAGGCAGCATTAATAAAGAGGGATTGCTAAAAAATAAGTTGCCTAAGGGGGACCCAAGAGGAGCAATTGCTAAGCTACTTGGAGTTATTTCCCTTATAGAAGGAGAGCCAACCCTTTTATTACCTAGCTTAGACAAACCCTATTAAACAAGTTTTTACTTTTTAGAACGGACCTTCTTACGGATACGCTTAAGACGTTAAAGACAAGCATAAGCTAAACATTAAGCTTTAAGGACGTGTGCGGACTCTTCTAAGGCACGTTAAACCTTAAGTAGTGCGGAGGCTAGCTTACCGTTAAGCTTTATAGTGGTAGATTAAACACGAGACCCTATAATAAGTTACTTAGGGAACTAGAAGACTGTTAAGAGTTATAGGACGTATATACTTAGCGTTAAAGACAGAGCGAACATCACAGAACAATTAAACGTTTGCTTTAGTACACTTAAAGCAAAAGGAGGGTTATTAAGATAAAGGACTTGCTAGCGCAATATAGACCAACCCCTCTTTTGCACACCTTAAGTAGGGAATTGCCATCACCTCGCCTAGTAACAGTATGGAGGAAACCGTATAAAGGCGACGCTCAACCTAGAAAAGAGAAGAAGAAGCTTTAGGTATAATAAGTACAGATATTAACCAGAATAATTAAACGGACATTACACCTCTAGTAGACGACTTGGAGATGTTAGGAATCTTTAAGGACAAAGATAAAGAGAAGGGAGATAGTATTACGGACGCTTTAAGTACAATGTTATAACTACTTAGAGAAGAGTTGGCAGAAGCTAGTTAGTTAATATAGGCACAGTCTAGGATGGATCCGGTGGAACTATATAACAAGAAATAGTAACTAAGGTCACGTGGTGTTAAACGTATTAACTATATTAAATAAAAGGGATGTTATATTTAATACAGACAACACATACCTCACATACAAGAGAGGATTTCTTAGGAGTATAGTTATGTATTTAAAGGACCTTAGTCCCTACCGTAGATAGTTCTCTTCTTATAGTGAATCTTAGAATACAATTAGAGTTAATCTGTTGGGCAACCACTCCACCAGTTATTATTACGTTGTTGTTTTGTTGTACTTATATACCTAGCCCAATAACAGAACCCACCGTAGTCTAAGCTACAAGGTTCCGTTATAGATGATAGTGCACTATAAGGAATAAAAGAGTGTTTAATTAACAGTTTTGCGTATTATTACAACAACGTATACTAAATTTATAAGGACGCTAAGTACGGCGTAAGCTATTAGCTATAGAAGCCATTATTATCTAAGTTTAGAGGAACTAATAAACTAGCTTATAGATCGGACATCAAAGATAATGAATTTAATATAGGCGAAGCATTTACCAATAATAAGGCAATAAAGGCAGCTTACTAGAAGCATGTAGACCTTAAAGAAGTTAAAATAGAAGTAGAGACTAAGACCATTATAGAATAAGGTTTAGTAACGGGTATTATAATACCGTTGGATACGATTTCTATTACTTTACAAGACAATAGGAGCAACATTTAAAAGAAACTAAGTAAGCAGATGACTGCTAGTGCTAGCTCATTACTTAATAAAGGTAAAAGGCCACAGGCTTAAGATTCTTAAGAAGAGATACAAAACACTTAAGACTTTTAAGATAAGATAAGACATACCTAAGGACCCACAACGGACGAAAACTAATGGGAAAGGGTAGTAACTTAGTTTAATAATAAACGAATAAGTACAGGACATAAGTTTAAGAACTATAAGTTTAGGGAATAAATAAGAACGTTAATAGGAAGCTAAGATTTTAAAAAATAAATAAGGTCCATAGTAGTTCTAGGTAAATACAGTGTTTAGCCTAAAGATTAAGCAGTTAATATAAGGATTAAGAAGCAAGATAACTTCTAGGATCTAGCTGCAAGACACAGAAAATAGGAAACTATAGATAAGTTTAAAATAAGAATTATTATATAGTAAGAACAGAAACTAGACCAGAGATCTAATATATTAAACCATAAAAGGGACAGAGTACCTATATAAAGAATTACTAATAGGCCAAGTACAGGGACACCTATGGTAAAGTAGTTAAATAAACTAGAATAAGAGGAGGATCTAGATATCCTAACCAGGTTTAAAGAAAGATATACTAAAGGATATCACAATACAGCAATAACAAGGTACTTTTTAACAGATAAACCATATATACTAAACCAGTTATACGGAAAGTGGTATAGGCAACAACATAATAATAAATGGGAAGACTTTTATATATAGCTAGATAAAAAAGTTGTCTAAGACTAACCCATTATGGAAAAACATATAAGTTATATTAAAGGAGCGTTAATTATAATGTTAAGGAACCTAGAAGAGGGATCTAGGGACTAGAGAAGTAAACGGCAAGTCTTAGTACCTATAGCAGAGATACCAGTAATTAGGTTAACTAGGTATAGATTTAAACTTAAGGATAAAAACAAACTAAGAGTTAACCTAAAACATATAGGGCATTATACACTATTATGGATAGCTTATATAGATAACACATATAATATATATAGAGCACTAAAAGATAAGAACCGGAAATACCTAATAAGGATATATTAGGCACCAAAGGAAAAGCGGTTTAGGAACGCTAAGTATATATATAGATAGCACCTAGTAAAAGTACAAGGTTAAGGGGACTTAATACTTTAACTAGGAAAATTCCTTACGGAAGAATGCTTAGACGGATAATAGTAGTGGGAGTGCCTAGAAAACACTTATCTATAGCACATAAAGGAAAAGAAATAAACTAAGTATTGGCCTAAGTTAGACTAAGTATAAATAGGATCTAGCAGCTAACAGTTAGGAAAAGGAGGGGCGTATAGGACTAAAGGGAACTAGTATTAGAGCCTTAGACCCTTAAAGGAGTTTAAGGACAACACCTAAACCTAAGAGTTAAATAGCAAGATTAGCAGTTTAAAGCATTGGTAGACAATAGAGTAATAAGGAACCACATATTACCAAAGGCAGTAGAAAGGATAGGGTTACCACATAGACAAAAGAAACACCTATATCTACTTATAACAATTTTAGGAGATCAGATAGCCTATAGAGGAGGCATTATTAATCTTAAAACAGGACCTATTCAGTTAACTATTAAAGGAAAACTAGTAAAAATGTCTTTTAATATCCTACTATTGGGACAGGATAAGGCGATACTAGAAATGCCTTAGTTATAGGAATACAATCTAAAGATTAATTGGGTTATAGATTAGGTTAATATTAAGAATACTTAATAACATAGAATACAATAGCAAGCCAAGTTAGTATAGTACCAAGTTAGAGCAATATATAAAGAGACTAAGCAAGGCTTAAGTTACGTACCAAAGAGATACCATAAGTATAGAAAAAAGTTATAGTCACTAGAAAGTGAAAGACTATTAGAGCATGCAGTATAGGACTATAAGATAGAATTAGAAGAGGGAATAAATCTAAAGTTCTTTCTAATCTATAAGCTTATTAAAACAGAGTTAGTAGCGCTTAAAGAGTTTATCCAGGAAAACTTATAAAAGGGATATATCAGACCATCATAGTTATTAGTAGGATATCCAGTATTATTTATCCCAAAGAAAAACGGAAAACTTAGAATGTGTGTAGACTATAAACAGTTAAACAGCATTACTAAAAAGGATAGGTATCCTTTACCCTTAATTAGCAAGATCTAAGATAGGATAGGCAACATACAAATCTTTATAAAGATAGATCTAAGATAGGTATACCATTAGATTAGAATTAGGGAAGGAGACAAATAGAAAGCAGCTTTTAGGTTAAAGGAAGGACTATATAAGCCATTAGTTATACAATTCGGGCTTATAAACGCACTAGCAACATTCTAGAAGCGAATTAACAGTATATTAGGAGAACATCTTAATAAATTTATTATGGCATATCTTAACAATATTATCGTCTACTTAATAAGTAAGGAAGAACATAGAGACTATATTAAGTAGGTCTTAAAGAGACTATAAGAGGAACAGATGCCAGTAGCAATTAAGAAATATAAGTTCTTTATAAGAAAGACTAATTTTATAGGATTTATTATTAAACTAGGGAAAATCAGTATAGACCTAAAGAAAGTTAAAGCTATAGTAAGTTAGCAAGAACCAGAGAACATTACGCAGTTAAGGTCATTTCTAGGGTTTTACAACTACTATAAAAGGTTTATAGCACAATAGTTAAAAAGCATTAAGCCGTTTATAAGGCTAACGAAGAAAGAGGAACTATAGGTTTAGGGTAATAAGCAGAAGAAGCTATTCCAGGAACTTAAAGAGTTGTTTACCTAAGAACCAATCCTTAAGATCTATTAACCAAAGTTAGATACAGTTATTAAGACAGATGCATTAGACTTTACACTAGAAGCATATTTGCTATAGAAGCACCAGGACACATAGCATCCAGTAGCGTACTATAGTCAAAAAATAACACCACTAAAGTTAAACTACAACATTTACAACAAGGAGTTGCTAGGCATAGTAGCAGCACTTAAGGAATAAAGAGCATTCTTACAAGGCACAGAAAAACCATTTATATTTAAGACGGACTATAAAAACCTTATAGGATTCCTAATAATAAAGGAACTCAACCAAAGATAGGTTAGATGGGCAGAAATGCTTATAGAATACCATTTTAAAATTTAGCATACCAAAGGTACAGACAATGCACAAGCAGATGCTTTAAGTAGAAAAGCTAAACTATAAAATAATAAAAAGCTATTAGGAGCTTTGTTACAAAGGGATTAAGATAGATTAATTAGGTATAACTATCCAAAAATCACAGCAACTAAGGAAAGTTAGATCCATAAATTACTAGAGAGTAATTAAATACAGAAGATCTAAGAAGCATAAGCAGAGGATCTAGACTTAGAGCAATACGAAAACAAAGAAGCAATATATATACCTAAGTCTATTACAGAAGAATTTATTAAGGAATTCTATAAGGGAATAATACAAGGATATAACGGGTCTATAGGACTAGTGTTAAGACTTTAAAAGGAGTATATTATTTAAGGAATCTAGGGACTAGCAAGACAAGTTATAAAGGAATATCTAGATTGCTAGAGAAACAAACCAATAAGGCATAAGCCATATAGAGGGCTATAACCTATTAAAATACCAGAAAGACCATGGGAGGTTATATTATAGGACTTTATTATTAAGCTACCAAAGTTAAAAGATTCTATTACAGGACAAGATCATAATACAATCTTAGTAATAGTGGATAAGCTAACAAAGTAGGGATACTTTATAGCATATATAAAAGAGATATTAGTAGAGGATGTCACTAGAATCTATATAAAGGAAGTATTTATAAGACATAGAGCACCAGACAAGATTATATTGGATAGAGATCCAAGATTTATAGCAGCATTTTAGGAAGTATTTCTAGCAGAACAAGGAGTTCACGCAGTAACCTCTATAGCGTATTATCTGCAGACAGATAGACTAACGGAAAGACTAAACTAGATACTAGAATAGTATCTAAGGCATTATATTAACCACGCACAGAATAATTAGGTATTGTTATTACCAGTTACACAGTTTGCATACAATATAACACCATAAGAAGGAATAGGGACATTACTATTTAAGGCAAATTACGGATACGAACTAAGAACATTGTTATCGCCACGTTAAGCAAAGAAGATAAGTAGTATAGCTAAATAAAGAATAAAGACGTTAATAAATCTTTATGCAGACCTTAAAGAAACAGCAAAACTAGTATAAGAACAAATGAAAAGGTACTACAATACTAAGAGATCTAAGGGACTAGATCTTAAGGAGGGAGATAAAGTATAGCTACTACACAAAATTTTTAAGAGTTAACAACTAAGCAAGAAATTAAACCATATTAGACTAAGACCTTTTAAAATTACGCAAAGAATTTCATTAGTTATATATAAGTTAAACCTACTAGCTAAAATAAAGATCTACCCTATATAACACGTTGCAATGCTAGAACCAGTACACGGAAACGTTAAACCACTAGTGTATAAGGCAGACATATATAGAGGATAGGAGAAAGACAAATAGCAAGTTTTAAAGATTATTAGTTATAAGGACGTAGATGGTGAAACATAGTATAAAGTAAAGTGGATAGGCTACAGTAAAACTACCTAGGAACCATTAAGCAACTTAGAGAATGCTATAAGAAAGGTAACAGAGTATTGGAAGAAAGTAGGTTAGGGAGCATTAAAAAAGGATTGCTAAAGGATGAGTTAACTAAGGGGGACCCATAAGGAGTAACTACTATATTACTTAGAGTTGTTTCCTTCTCTGGAAACTCTACCCTTTTATTACCTAGCTTAGACAAACCCTATTAAATAAGTTTCCACTCCTTAGAATAAACCTTTTTACAAACCTTCTTAAGATAAAGAAGACGCGCTAAGGCAGACAGGTATACCTTATAAGCGGCACAAGTACGCTAAAGCTCCGCAAGGGAGGCAGAGAGCTTATTGTTGAGTTTTACAGCGGTAGATTAAACATAAGACCCTATAACAAGTTACTTAGGGAACTTAAAGACTGTTAAGAGTTATAGAACGCGCATACTTAGTATTAGAAATGGTACAAACGTTATAGAAGGAACAGATATTTGCTTTAGTACACTCTAAACAAGAGGACGGTTATTAGGAGCTAGGACTTACTAACACAACATAAACTAACCCCTCTTTCGCACAACAAGAACATGGAGACGGCATTATTTCACCCAGTAACAGTATAGAGGAAACTATACGCGCACAACAAAGGGTTAAAGAAGAAGAAAATGCTTTAGGTATAATAAGTAAAGGTATTAACCAAATTAATCAAATGGATATTACACCTCTAGTAGACGACTTGGAGATGTTAGGAATCTTTAAGGACAAAGATAAAGAGGAGGGAGATGGTGTTACAGACACTTTAAGTACAGTATTACAACTACTTGGAGAGAAGTCAGAGGAAGCTAGTTGGTTAATATAGGCATAGTCCAGAATGGACCCAGTAGAACCATATAATAAGAAATGGTAGCCAAAGTCACGTAATATAATCTGTGTGATCTATATGATCTGTGTAATCTATACAGAGCATATAGAGCACACATACTTCACAGAGCGGAGATATTTCTTAGGCGTATAGTTGTGTATTTAAAGGACCACAGTCCCTACCTAGATAGTTCTCTCTTTATAGTAAATCTCAGAACATAATTAGAGTTAATCTGTTGGGCAACCACTCCACCCGTTGCGTTACGTTATTGGATTGTTCTTACCTATATACCCAGCCCAATAATAGGACCCACCGTAGTTCCTACTACAAGGTTCCGTTATAACTAGTGGATACCCCTATAGACCGTAAAAGGGGGTGTAATTATTTTTAGGTTTCTGTAACTTCTATTAATGCTTTATTAAGAACTATAGTAGGATTACCTGGCCTCTTAACCACCTTACTAGGAAAGACCAGCCATTCTACTTTAACGCTATATATATACAGGCCTTTAATAAGCTTAAAAAACGGCTGGTATTAGCTCCCCTACTTACCTATTTTAACCTAGAACGGCCCTTAATGCTAGAAACTAATGCCTTAGATAGTATAATAGCCGGCGTTTTCTCCTAAAAGTAATTAAACGGAGAATAGTACCCTATTGTATACTATTTAAAGACTATAATAAATACCAAGCTAAACTACTATATCTATAATAAAGAAATGCTAGCTATTGTTTTTAGCTTTTAGTAATAGCGTATATAGCTAGAGGGGACCCATAAGCCTATTAAGGTAGTTTTAGATTATAAGGCCCTAAAATACTTTATAACAACCAAGGCCCTTACGGCCTAGTAGGCACGCTAGGCGGATATTCTATTTTAGTTTAACTTCTTAATTATATATAGACTAGGCGCTACAAACCGTACGGATACTTTTATAAGGCGTAAATAGGACCTAGGTAACCAGGCAGCTATAAAGATCTTATTATAGATTTAAACACTACTATAACTAGAGCACCTTAACCCCTAGATATAGGCAGAGCTAAATATAGACCCTTTAGATGCTAAGATATATCCTATTAACTCCATAGAACTTAACCTTATTAATAAACTGCTATAGGTAAACCGTACGGCCCCTTCTTTACAGGAGTACCGCGAAAAGGTAAAGGATGCTACTAGCCTATAGTCCCTTAAAAATGGACTGCTTAAGCACTGGGAACGGCTAGTAGTAATAGAGAAACAGAATTTACAGACCTAGCTTATCGCTAAAGTATATACCTAGGTCTCTATAGCCTACCCTAGAAAGAATAAGATCCGTAAAATTATTAGTAACCGTTACTACTAGCCTAAAATAGTTATAGATATTAACCGCTATATACGGAACTATAACGACTGCTATAGGTCTATAATTCCACAGAATAAAACCCTAGGACTATTAAAGCCACTCCTAATACCAGAATGCCCCTAGTAGTATATCTCTATGGACTTTTACAAGCTGCCTATAGACTGTAACGGATATAATATGGTAATGTAACGGGACTAGCCTAGTTACAGTAGGAATGTCTCGGTAAAACACTCGACAAGATAAACTTGACGCTTTGACCGAATTCTGCCGAATTCTGCCAGCTTGATCGACTTCTGCCAAGTTCTGCCAG
>Ga0307507_10004955_pt1 | contig 22652 bp, 6 predicted proteins | sample 7_EM_MG_FD_207223 | JGI IMG/M metagenome (GOLD analysis project Ga0307507, IMG submission 207223) | Populus trichocarpa ectomycorrhiza microbial communities from riparian zone in the Pacific Northwest, United States - 7_EM | ecosystem: Host-associated > Plants > Roots > Unclassified | place...
CTTCGTGTAGAGCTTCGTGTAGAGCTTTGTGTAGAGCTTCGTGTAGAGCTTCGTGTAGAGCTTTATGTAGAGCTTTGTGTAGAGCTTTGTATAGAGCTTTGTATAGAGCTTTATGTAAAGCCTTGCGCAGAGCCTTATATAGAGCCTCCAAGTAATAAAACTATATAAGATTGTATAAGATTATATTAGATAATATATAATAGTTAAATATATAGTATATAACTTTACCTTAATTGTATGTTAAGAAATATATAGTTACCTTTTAAAGTTACTAAGTAGGTTAATTGCGTGTTAAGAAATATATAGTTAGCTTTTAAAGTTGTTAAGTTAGTTAATTGCATATCAAGTTAGTTAAATTATATGTTAAGTTGGTCAATTGCATATTAAGTTAGTTAAATTGCGTGTTAAGTTAGTTAATTGTATATTAAGTTAGTTAAATTGCGTGTTAAGTTAGTTAATTGCGTGTTAAGTTGGTTAAATTGTGTGTTAAGTTGGTTAATTGCATGTCAAGTTGATTAAATTGCGTGTTAAGTTAGTTAATTGCGTGTTAAGTTAGTTAAATTGCGTGTTAAGTTAGTTAATTGCGTATTAAGTTAGTTAATTACATATTGAGTTAGTTAAATTGCATGTTAATTACGCGAAATGCGAAAATTAAAGTCTACTTAAATCTCATCCTGTGAATATTTTCCCGATGTTAATAAGAAGATATAACGTACTCTATAAGCGAGCGGCCCACCTCAAAACTCACCAAAAATTGGAAAAATCGCACCTTAGTATCTCGACAACCACTTAATAATAAATTCTAAAATTTTAGATTTGGGCTTTTATATATACTCTATAGCTTCTATTAAAGCTATATAGTAAATAGTTTAGTAGTTTTTAAGATATAGCAACTTGGGGGCCAAAACGAGGCCAAATCGCTATATCTTAAAAACTACTAAACCATTTACTATATAACTTTAATAGAAGCCATAGAGTATATATAAAAGCCTAAATCTAAATTATTAGAATTTATTATTACGTGGTTGTTGAGATACTAAGGTGCGATTTTTCTAATTTTTGGTAAGTTTTTAAGGTGGGCTACTCGCTTAGGTGGGCCGCTTGCTTATAGAGTACGTTATATAACGGTAATAAAGCTAATAGGGTTTTATTAAAGTATAATAGATCTTAAATAAACGGATATTAATTAGCCTAACCTATCTATTATTAGGGGCTATATTAAGAGGAGGGATAAGAATAATTATAAGGCACTATTCTTTATTATTAAAGAGGCATTTAAGGAGACGGTAATAGGGGAGGATTATATATCCGCAACCCTTAGCCAGATATCCGTAGGGTCTAGTAAAATATCCATATTATCTAACTAAACGCCTATAGCGCCTAGCAGGATATCTGTATTTTCTAGTTAAATATCCGCTACCTCTATTTATATTATAGAGTAAGCATAAGCGGTAATAATATATAGCGAAGTAGATATTATTAAGCTATATATATAAACTGCGTAATAAAGTTAAGACGTTATATAAGGAGAGAAGGTAAGAAAACGGGAAGAAAAAGGGTATATATTATTAGTTTAGTTGCTTAGTTAATATATATATAGAGTAAAATAGGATTTAAATAGCGGTCCTAGCAGAACTTAGCAGGATTTAGTAGACTTAGCAGAATATAGCAGAATGTAGCAGATTGCTATTAGATTGCCATAGATTGCCAGTAGATTGCTATTAGATTGCTATTTTACGATTAGTCTCTTCTTGCTATATTAGTGAAAATAGGTAAATGTATATAAGGTGTTACAGAGGTGTCCTATAATAGTACCCCCTCTTTAAACTTAAGCTTCTATAAGATGGGGCTATAGTAGTTCTAAGTAGAGTTTATAAAAGTCTTTTGCAGCTTATATAAATCCTATAGAGTTAACGGGTTCCTATAAGGGCTTAATAAAGCCTCTCTATTTTATAAGATATATATATTTACATTTCCGTTTATTATACTTAATATTATTAACTCTTTTAATAAGGTACTTATTCTTACTATCCACTTTAACTAGTAGGGGAGGGTCTTAAATCTATTTAGGCAGGGCGTTTAATATAGGGGTAGTAGGGTGGAGGACTAATATATAGAATATAGGGTGGATTTTAACCGTATTAGGGAGCTTTAGTTGGTAGGTATAAGGAAAGATAACTTTTTTAACCTTATAAGGGCCGGCGTTCTTTTAATTAAGTTTCTTAGTAGGTTGTTTTGTATTTAGATTTCTTATATCTAGCTAGACGAAGTTATTAATTTAGTAAGCTAGTATTAGGGTTTGGTTCTTATTTACTAGGGCTTTATAGATAGATTAGGCCTATGTTATTTTATTAATAAGGAACTCTTATAGTTCTTCTATCTTCTTTATAAATTTATTTACTTCTATAACTTATAAGGCCTAATAAGCTAGGCAAGGAATATTACTAAAGAGTTTAAAACCTATTTGCGGATGCTAGCTATAGTTAGCTAGAAACGGGGAGACCTTTATAGTTTCTAAAATAGAGTTATTTACAGTAAACTTAGCAAATATAAGCCAGTCTATTTAGTTATCCTTAAGATATATCACGGAGTGAGTACAAGCGATAATAATATATAGCGAAGTAGATATTATTAAGCTATATACATAAACTGTATAATGAAGTCAAGACGTTGCGTAAGGAAAGGAAAGTAGGAAATAGGGGAAAAAGGGTATATAACGTTCGCTTGGTTGCTAGGTTAACGGGTACTATACTACATATAGGCAGGGTAGAGCTTAGGTGGCGGTTCTAGTAGAACTTGGCAGAATTCGGCAGTTAGAGGTCCTTAAAGTTGCCAGTTAGCAACTCCAACAGTAGAGACAGTAGATTGCAGCGGAATACAGCAGATTGCTATTAGATTGCCGTCTTATAGTCGGTCTTCGGTTATTCAGTTAGTGGAAACAGGTGGACGTGTATAAGGTGTTATGGGGGTGTCCCATAACAGTACCCCCCCTTTAAACTCGAGCATCTGCAAGATAGGGCTGTAATAGTTCTAGGTAGAGTTTGTAAAAGTCTTCTGCGGCTTATATAAGTCCTATAGAGTTGGCAGGTTCCCATAAGGGTTCAGTAAAACCTCTCCATTTTATAAGGTATATATATTTACGTTTCCGTTTATCATACTTAATGTCGTCAACTCTTTTAACAAGGTACTCATCCTTACCATCCACTTTAACTAGTGGGGGAGGGTCTTAGATCTGTCTAGGCAGGGCGTCTAATATAGGGGCGGCAGGGCGGAGGACTAACGTATAGAATATAGGGTGGATTTTAACCATATCAGGGAGCTTTAGTTAGTAGGCATAAGGAGAGACAACTTTTTCAACCTTATAAGGGCCAGCGTTCTTCCAATTAAGTTTCTTAGTAGATTATTTTGTGTTTAGATTTCTTGCGTCTAGCCAGACGAAGTTACCAATTTGGTAAGCCAGTGCTAGGGTTTAGTTCTTATTTGCTACAGCTTTATAGACAGACTGGGCCTATGTCATTTTATTAGTAAGGAACTTCTATAGTTCTTCCATCTTCTTTACAAATTTGTTTACTTCTACAACTTATAAGGCCTAATAAGCTAGACGAGGAACATTACTAAAGGGTTTAAAACCCATTTGCGGGTGCTAGCCATAATTAGCCAGGAATGGGGAGACCTTTATAGTTTCTAAGACGGAGTTATTTATAGTAAACTCAGTAAATGCAAGCCAGTCTATCCAGTCGTCCTATAGATACAATATGTATATCTAAATATACTATTCCATTATAGCATTTGCACGTTCCGTTTAACCATCCATTTCTGGGTAATATGCTATAGACAATAGTGCTTTAATATAGAGTTAGGTAGTTAGTTCTTTCCAAAACACTAAGATAAACTGGCGGCCTCTATTAAAGACGATTATTTTAGGGAGTCTATAGAGTTTCTATACGTAATCCAAGAACAGTTGGGCAACGGCAGGTGCTAATATATTAGGGCAGGCAACCAAGTGTCTTATCTTAGATAGTCAGTCTATAACTACTATAATATTCATATAGCCTTTACTTTTAGGGAGATTAACAACAAAGTTAATTAAGATATCTTTCTATCTTTGGTCCGGAACAGGCAGTGGCTTTAGAAAGCCGTTATATGTCTTATATAAAGCTTTGGCTCGTCAGCAGGTATAGTAGCTAGAGACGTACCTTCGTGTTATATTATACATATTTGGCCAGTAGTACTCCTATTAGAGTAGCTCTAGGGTTTTTCCTTAGCCTAGGTGGCCAGCTACTGGTAGGTTATATATATGTTTAAGGAGCTTAAGCTTAAGTTTATTGTAATTAGGGACAACTAGGCGGTTCTAGTAGTATAAGCAGTCTCCGCAAACTTCACATTTACTTAGAGAGATCTTTTTAGAGCGTCTAACGCCATCTTAAATTAGCTTAAGTGTCTCTTAGATAAACTCGTTGTTTAGGTATTTGTTAATTATAATCTATTTAATTAATCAATCAGTCATTTTAAGGATGTGTACTGTAAGGTCTTTAGCCAGGGGATTAAATAATTTGGGACAAAGCAGGGTTTATTTATAGTAGGCGCGCGCTTCTTCCTATGCTATTATATCTTATAAACGTCGAGTTAGGGTATTAGGTTTTTAACCTTAAACGCCTAGGTGGTATATAATTAAGAATTGGAATTAAGATAGATATTCTAACCAGTGGGCTTAATAATAACTTAGCTGTTTTATGGTTGTAAAGTACTGTAGATTCTTATAGTTGCTAAAGACCTTAATTGGAAATCCAGCGCCTTCTAGTTTAGGTCGCCATTATTTAAAACATCTAATAATGGCCAATAATTCTTTATTATAGATCTCATAGTTATATTTGGCTAGACTTAGTCATTTTAAGAAGTATGCTATGGGGTGTAGTACCCCTTCTTTATTATACTAAGATAGAATGCCTCCAGTGACGTAGTTAGATAAGTCAGCTTCTATAATACTCTTTTAGTTCGGGTTAAAGTGTTAGAGTACAGGTGCGGTAGTGAATATAACTTTTAAATAGGTAAAGGCCTTCTTACATTCTTTATCAAAGATAAAGGCTTTGTCCTTTTGGGTTAGAGCTATAAAAGGTAAAACCAGGGCGGAGAAGTTATTAATAAACCGTTAATAGAAATTAGCAAATTCTATAAAGGCTCTTATATCCTTAACGTTCTTAGGTTCTTACTAGTTTACAATTACTTTAATCTTCTTTAGGTCCATTTGTATGCCGTTTATAGAGATAATAAGTCCGAGGTATAGAACCTCCGTTTTATGGAACTCGCATTTATCTATATCTAATTATAGTCTAGCTCTATATAGGGCTTCTAAGATAAGGTCAATGTGTTTCTTGTGTTTAGCTAGGTTATTGCTATATACTAGGATGTTATTAATATAAGCAGTACAGAAAACGTCCAGGTAAGGTCGTAAGGTATTATTTACGAAGTGTTGGAATAAACTCGGGGCATTTATAAGGCCGAACGGCGTCACTAAGTATTTAAATAGTCCGTATCTAGTACGGAATGCTATAAGCCATTTATCTCCTTTTGCGATACGGAGGCGGTTAAATGCGTGGATAAGGTCGAGTTTCATATAGTAGCGAGCCTTACTTAATCGGTTCAGTGTCTCTTAAATTAACGGAAGCGGGTACCGATTTTTAATAGTAATAGCATTAAGAGCTTGGTAGTCTATATAGAAGCGCAAACCGCCGCTAGGTTTCTTAACAAAGATTATAGGTGCAGCTATAGGCGAAGAGCTTGCTCTAATAAATCCTTTACTTAGGTGTTCGTCTAAGTACTTCCGCAATACTTGGAGTTTGTTTTAGGACATTCTATACAAGGGTCTAAATCCTGGTTGTTTTCCTTTTTTAAGTATAATCTTGTGGTCGTATGGTTGGTGCTCTGCTAACTTATTAGCTTCCTTTTATAAAAATACTTCCAGATGCTTATAATGGCATACTAGTACTTTTGTAGCAGGGTTAGTGTGCTTCTTTAGTGTTAGGGCCTTTTTAATATTGGCTATTATAATGGCGAAGATCGTATGTTTAGGTTTCCTAGCAAGTTGTGCTAACAGGGTAGCTTTAATTATATAGATATCCGTAGAAAGGGGGGCGAGTTGCCAGCTAGCAACTTTCTTTTAATTATCTACTGTTTCTTATTTAACTTTAGGTTTAGTGTTAGGTATAAAGTTAATGTTAAGTTTGGGTTTGGGTTCTTCAAGTATCCTTTTTATAGTAGAATACCAGTTCTTCTGGTACTTTTGTATATTAAGCTTAAGTTTAAGCTTTTGCTTGGTTCGGGGTGGTACAGTAGTTAGGGTCGGTTTATATGGTTTGGTGTGATTTTCAGGTTCTTAGTGGAATTAGGTGGACTTTTTAGACTAATAGATTCTAGTGGATTTTTCAGATTTTGGTTTAGGGTCTAAGCAGTAAGTTATAAGGCACTTCTGCTTATAATAGGAGGCGGTAAATAGAAGCTTAAGGTTGTCCTAATTAATGGTTACCTTATATAGCTTTATCTAAGGTTGTTTAAGTATCACTAAGTGACCTAGAGTAGTAACGAAAAGCTTAATCAGTTCTTTGTGGTTTAGGTATTAGAGTCTTAGGAATACTACATAGGTAATACGGCCTAAGATAGTGCGTTTACCATTAAATCTAAATACGTTAATATGCCGGTTAAGGGGGGTTAGAGTAAAACTATTATCTTATATAAAGATCTTGTTAATAAATCCTATACTACTGGCTCCTGTATTAATTAGGACTTAAGCATTAACCTATTAATTATTCTGCTAAAGATGACAGTTAACGGTTATGCTGCGATCTTAAGAGTTAGAGTTCATAACATCTAAAGTATTTAACAAGATCCTAAGGCAGCGCCGTCTTAAAGAGCGACTTAGCTCTAGGACCTTCCTTTTAGAGGCGATTGGGGTGGAGTTCTTATAGCGTATTGGTTGTAGCTTCGTCCTTATAAGTGGTGCTTACTAGATGCGGGGCTAAAACCAGGTAGAGATTGGGGACGGTGACTAGAGGATTAATGCGGTAAACGGCTGCTAGTGTTGGCCGTTTGTAATTCGCGTTGGGGCATAGGGGCGAAGCAGTGGTTGGAGAGGTAGGAGCTACTTCTATACTTAAAACAGAGGCCTAGCTTAGTGCGTCGTTCTTATTTAGAGGACCCTAGTGGGGCGTATCCTAGGGTTCCAGTGTTAATATCTATAGCATCGAGGTGCTTAGGCTGAGACGATAACTTAGTAGACATTTATAGGTTTATTGTATTATATTAAGGAGCGGACTTCAGTATCAGGCGTAGTATATCATTGTATTATTTATTAATAACGTTTATGTAGGCGTTAAGAGCTCCTGGTAGGTCTATACCTATTAAAGAGGTTTTTAGTTTAGGGCTTAAGGATTTAATAAGGCTGTTAATTAGTGCGGAGTCATTCCAGCCTATTTCTTTTACATAATGGTTGAATTCGGAGAAGTATACTAGGAAGCTTTTTATTCCTTAAGTTATATAGTTTATCTTTCTCTAAGCAGTAGCTTGGTGGTTCAAGTCACTATATATAGCTTCAAGAAGTACAATTAGGCTTAGTACTGAGTTTGGTTAAAGAGGTTTAATAAGGTTAGCTATATCTCCTCCTAATTAACTTAGGGCGTAGCAGAGTCGGTTAGCTTTAGTTAGGTAGCGGTTAGTATTACTAGTTAGCTTATTTTTAAGCCGGCTTAAGAATAATTAGAGTTCTTATTATTTACTAGTAAATATTAGAGGGTCTAGTAGTTGTTCAGATTATTACGGTGTAGTAGTTAGTTTGGGGTAAGTAACTACTATAGGTTTGGGGCTCTCGTTCCGCGTATTTATCTCTAGAGATAGTGTTCAGTCTTAGGGCCCTAATATAGGCATCTTAAGGGTGCAGATTTCTTCTTAGAGGTCTTTAATTAATTACCAGTGTCATACTTCTTGTTCGGCTTATTATTAAGTTAAAGTGGCTTAGTTCTATGCAAGGGCGTCTATAAAGGACTTCTATATTTCTACCAATTGTTTTTAGAGTGCGGATATAATGCTAACGGCTATTATAGGGGCTTTAGGGTCGTTCTGCATTTCGGAGAGTGGTATATAGGGTTAACGCAACGTAGTGTCACGGAGTGAGTATAAGCGATAATAATATATAGCGAAGTAGATATTATTAAGCTATGTACATGAACTATATAATAAAGTTAAGACGTTGTATAAGGAAAGAAAAGTAGGAAATAGGGGAAAAAGGGTATATAACGTTCGCTTAGTTGCTAGGTTAATAGGTACTATGCTACACACGGGCAGGGTAGAGCTTAGGTGGCGATTCTAGTAGAACTTGGTAGAATTCGGCAGTTAGAGGTCCTTAAAGTTGCCAGTTGGCAACTCCAACAGTAGAGACGGCAGATTGCGGCAGAATACGGCAGATTGCTATCAGATTGCCGTCTCGTGGTTAGTCTTTGGTTGTTCAGTCGGTGGAAACAGGTGGACGTGTGTAAGGTGTCACGGGGGTATCCCGTGATAAGATATAACGTATATATCTAAATATATTATTCTATTATAGCATTTACACGTTCTATTTAACCATCCGTTTTTAGGTGGTATACTATAGATAATAGTGCTTTAATGTAAAGTTAGGTAGTTAGTTCTTTCTAAAATACAGAGATAAACTAGCTGCCTTTATTAGAGATAATTGTTTTAGGGAGTCCGTGGAGTTTCTATATATAATTAAGGAATAGTTAGGCAACAGTAGGTGTTAATATATTAGGGCAGGCGATTAAGTGTCTTATTTTAGATAGTTGGTTTATAACTACTATAATATTTATATAGCCTTTACTTACGGGGAGCTTAATAATAAAGTTAATTAAGATATCCTTCTATCTTTGGTCTGGGATAGGCAGTGGCTTTAAAAAGCCGTTATATATCTTATACAAAGCTTTAGCTTATTAGTAGGTATAGCAGCTAAATATATACCTTCGTATTATATTATATATATTTAGCCAGTAGTATTCTTATTAGAGTAGTTCTAAGGGGTTTCCTTAGCCTAGGTAACTGGCTACTAGTAGGTTATATATATGTTTAAGGAGCTTAAGCTTAAGTTTATTATAATTGGGGACAACTAGGCGGTTCTAGTAGTATAAGCTGTCTTTATAAGCTTTATATTTATTTAAGGATTTTTTTTAGAACGTCTAACGCCGTCTTAAATTAGCTTAAGCGTCTTTTAGATAAACTTATTATTTAAGTATTTATCAGCTATAATCTATTAAATTGGTTAATTGGTTATTTTAAGGATGTATACCATAAGATCTTTAGTAGGGGGTTTAAATAACTTAGGGTGGAGTAGGGTCTAATTATAGTAGAAGCGCGCTTTTTTTAAAACTAGTGCGTCTTATAAACGGTAGGTTAGGGTATTAGGCTTCTAGCCTTAAATACCTAGGCAGTATATAATTAAGAATTGGAAATAGGATAGATATTCTAACCAATAGGCTTAACGGTGGCTTAGCTGTTTTATAGTTATAAAGTATTATAGGTTCTTATAATTGCTAAGGACTTTAATTAGAAATCTAGCTCCTTCTAGTTCTAGTTACTATTACTTAAAGCATTTAATAATAGCCAGTAATTCCTTATTATAGATCTTATAATTATATTTAGCTAGGCTTAGTTATTTTAAGAAGTATACTATAGGGTATAATACTCCTTCCTTATTATATTAAGACAGAATACCTCCAGTAATATAATTAGATAAGTTAGCTTCTATAACACTTATTCGGTCTAGGTTAAAGTATTAAAGTATAGGTGCAGTAGTAAATATAACTTTTAAATAAGTAAAGGCTTTTTTATATTTCTTATTAAAGATAAAGGTTTTATTCTTTTAGGTTAAGGCTATAAGGGGTAAAACTAAGGCGGAGAAGTTATTAATAAACTGTTAGTAGAAGTTAGCAAATTTTATAAAGGCCCTTATATCCTTAACATTTTTAGGTTTCTGCCAGTTTATAATTACTTTAACTTTCTTAGGGTCTATTTATATACTATCTATAGAAATAATAAGTCTAAGGTATAGAACTTCCATTTTATAGAACTTATATTTATCTATATCTAATTATAGGCTAGCTCCGCGCAAGGCTTATAGGACCAGTTTAATATATTTTTAGTATTTAGCTAGATTATTGCTATATATTAAGATATCGTTAATATAAGTAGTATAAAAGACGTCTAGGTATAGGCGTAGGGTATTATTTATAAAGTATTAGAATAAACTTGGGGCATTTATAAGACTAAATGGCATTACTAAGTATTTAAATAATCCGTATTAAGTACGAAATATAATAAGCTATTTATTTCCTTTTATAATACGGAGGCGGTTAAATACGTGGATAATATTAAGCTTTATATAGAAGCGAGCCTTACTTAATTGGTTTAGTGTCTCTTGGATTAATAGGATTAGGTATTAGTTCTTAATAGTAATAGCGTTAAGAGCTTAGTAGTCTATATAGAATTATAGACCATTACCAGGTTTTTTAATAAAGATTACTAATACGGCTATAGGCGAGGAACTTGCTTTAATAAATCCTTTATCCAGATATTTATTTAAGTACTTCCATAGTATTTAGAGTTCGTTTTAGAATATCCTATATAAGGGTCTAAATTTAGGATGTTTTCCTTCTTTAACTATAATTTTATAATTATATAGACGGCATTCCAGTAGCTTATTGGCTTCCTTTTATAAAAATATATCTAAATAATTATAGTACTCTACTGGTACCTTTATAGCGGGGTTAGTATACTTCTTTAGTACTAAGGCCTTCTTAATATCGGCTATTATAATAGCGAAGATTATATATTCTAGTTTCCTGGTAAGTTATACTAGTAGAGTAGCTTTAATTATATAGATGTCTAAGGTATTAAGCGAGCTTAGATTATCCTTAGTTTTTTATATAGTTTCTTATTTAGTTTTAGTTTTAGTATTAGGTATAAAGCAGCCACGATTCTAAGGACGAGAGACAATATAAAGACACAAGAAACCAGCTAAAGAATACCCTAAGAAAAGAAGTAAGGAATAACTGGAGACGGTTTATAAACAAATACACTACTAACCCGAGTCTCCCCTATAACAAGGGCCTTTGGACCATAGCGAAATGGGTAAAGAAAAAGACGGGACGCCTAGTAGAAGATTTACACCTACCACCCCTATAAAGAGCAGGCAAACTATAGGCCATAAGCAACAATAATAAGAAGGCAAAGATCCTTATAGAAAGATTTTTCCCTTAACTGGCTCTAGCAGACCTTAGCAATATTACTAGTAAAACACTGGTAACTCGCCTAAGGGTTAACAGCGACATAATAACTAAAGAAATGGCTAGAACTATTAGCCGCCTCTTAAACAACACAGTACTAGGACTAAATAGGATCCTAAACAAAGCCCTAAAGACCTATGGACCACTTATAGCACCTTAGCTTGCAGACGTAGCCAGAGCATGCTTTGCAATAGGCTACTACCCACAACTTAGAAGATCTATAACGACGGTTATCTTACAAAAAAAAGGTAAAGCAGACTACTTAATCCTAGAAAGCTACTGCCCTATTGCTTTAGAAAACACCCTAAGCAAGATCTTAGAAAAGGTTATAGCGGACTATATAGCAGATATGGCAGAGGAACACGCCCTACTACCATAAAGCTAAATGGGGGCAAGAAAGAATCGCTTAACGCTATTAGTACTTACACTACTCACTACTACCATTAAAACTGCATAGGCTGTGCGAAAGGACTTTATAGTATTAATACTTAGCCTAAATATCAGCGGCGCCTATAATAATATACCCTATAAGCGTCTCCTATACATTCTTAGGGCAAAGGGCTTCCCAGAATAGATTATTCAATTTATTTAAGGATTTATAGGCCAGAAAGAAACATTATTGGTCTTTAGCAGATACTAGAGCCCCCCTATCGCAGTTATAACAGGAATACTATAAGGATCACCTCTATCACCTATACTCTTCCTCTTCTTTATAAGCAACCTGCTTAACACCTTTAAGAAAGAGGCGACCTAGGGGATAGGCTTCGTTAATAATACAAACCTAATTATATATAGGCCAATAGCCGCAGAGAACTGCAGGACACTAAAGAAAGCCTATAACACCTATATAGAATAGGTAAGATAATATAAAGTCCAATTCTTACTAAAGAAATACCAGCTAATCTATTTTATAAGAAAACGTAACCAATCTGCAGATCTTTAGCATATAATCCATATTTAAGGCTTTGGGGGTTAACTGGTTCAAGGCCTAAGGGTATTAGGAGTATAGGTAGACAGCAAGCTCTAATAGAGCGCATATACAGCGCAAGCGGCCCGTAAGGGCTAAGCACAGTATATCGCCATGTCCAGGATCGTTAATTCTATATAGGGTCCATACTTCCAGAGGTTACGCCTACTATATATAGCAGTTGTCCGGCTAACCATAACATATAGATCTAGCATTTAGGCCACTGGAGAAACTAAGAAAGGCCCCCCTAAATCACTCCTTAAACTACTCCAAAAGGTCCAAACAGCCTGCTTTAGGAGTATAATAGGCGGGTATAAGCAAACGGCCACAGCACTGCTTAAGAAGGAAGCCAATATTCCCCCCTTATAACTATATATTAAAGCCAATATAATGCAAAGGGTGCAAAAGGAACGTAACTCTAACGTTATAAAGTATATTAAGACACGCCTAAATAAACTATAGAGGGACCTTAGGGTGCCCTATAGGAGAAGGAACCAATAACCCTAAAGTAAGGAAGATATATTAGGAAAATAGGTAGAGAAAGTAGAAAAAGAATAGTGCGGCGCTAGGGCCTAGGCCTATATAGAGGAGGAAGGGAGACGCGCAAGAGGCTAGCAAAGACAATAGTAAGGGAGAGAAAGGAGCTAAAGTAGAGCATAAAAGAGTACTAGAAAACCATCTACCGCAATATAATACTGGTTGGACCAACGCTAGAGAGATAAATAGGAGTTAAAGGTATAAAGGCAGACTTAGGCAAGGGGAACCCAAGCCATAGTATGGGTAATACTATAGGGGGTAAATACCCAAGGGCTCTAAGAGGGCCTAACAAAGGTAGAAAATACAATAGCAACACTCTTAAGAACAGGAATAATAGGACTAAAAGATTGACTTCACTAGGTAGGTATTTTAGTGGGTAGCCTAAGGTGCAAATATAGCTAGCCAAGACAGACACTAAAACACGTAATACTATTATACCCCTTACGCACCAGCCAAAAAGCAATGCTCTTAGCAGCTAGCATAGAAAACTATAATACACTGCTCTTAATATAGAAAGGCCTTAAGGCGGCTACCCAGTGGCTTATTAGCTAAAATATACTAGACCAGTTCTGGGTTGCAAAGGAAATAGCAATAGAAGGCAAAGGGGCGAGTAACAGGCGCCCCCTAATAACTCTATAGGAGTAGAGTATAGTGTATAATACTAGCGCGTCCGTAGGTTTGTTACGGCAGTAGTGGTTCCCAAAAAGGTCAAAAAGTAAAGTAGTAGAGCACTACTGGTGACTTATAGGCAACTTGCAAGCGAGCCCTAAAAGGCAGGGAGACGGATCACGGGGTTTTCTTAAATAGAGTTTTCTCCCCATATGTATATAAGGAGTAGTCCGCGTGGGCCCAACAGGGATCCAAATCGGACGTTAAGCAATGAATAATAATAGTATTAGGTATAGAGTTAGTGTTAAATTTAGGTTTAGGTTCTTTAAGTATCCTTTTTATAGTAGAATACTAGTTCTTCTAGTACTTTTATATATTAAGCTTAAGCTTCTACTTAGTTTAGGGTACAGCAGTTAGAGTTAATTTATATAGTTTAGTATATATTCTAGGTTCTTAGTAAACGTTAATGGAAATCTTATATTAGTAGAATTTAGTGGAATTCTTAGGTTAGTAGAATTTAGTGGAATTCTTAGGTTAGTAGAATTAGGTAGACTTTTTAGGTATATAGTAGATATTAGTAGAAAATTTAGACTAATAGATTCTAGTAGATTTTTTAGATTTAGTTTAGGGTCTAAGTAGTAAGTTATAAGGCACTTTTACTTATAACAGGGGGTGGTAAATAAAAGCTTAAGGTTATCCTAATTAATAGTTTCCTTATATAGCTTTATTTAAGGTTATTTAAGAATTACTAGGCAACCTAGGATAGTTATAAAAAGCTTAATTAATTCTTTATAGTTTAGGTATTAGAGTCTTAGGGCCACTATATAAGTAATACAGCCTAAGATAGTGCGTTTGCTATTAAATCTAAATATATTAATATGTCAGTTAAGGGGTATTAGGGTAAACCTATTATCTAAACAAGGTTGTCTGTAACTAATTGGGTTAGTTACATAAGCTAAGCGAGCTTAGGAAATCTACCAAATTCTACCTATAGAATAGGAAAATTAATCAAGCATCAATTAAAACCCAGTTACCCCTACACTATTGCAATAGCAATACGTATTACCGGAAGTGATACCGACACTAATTAGTAATTATAGATTAGAAGATATACTACCTATAAAGAGAGACAAGCTTAATTAGTCCCTGCTAAAGGCCTCTACCGATCTCGTTTGCTAAGGAGCATCAGTCAACATGTACTTAAAAAGTTAACCCCTATCTAATAGGCCCTTGATTTTTTATACACGGCCCTTAAGTGTTTAAGGAACCGACCCCTTTTAATAGGCCCTTAGTTCGCGTCTATTACGCATTTTATATTACCTAGATTATGTTAAGAAGCATTAGTTAACGTATACTTAAAAAGTCAACCCCTATCTAATAGGCCCTTAATTCTTTATATATAGCCCTTAGGTACTTAAAGAACCAACCCCTATCTAATAGGCCCTTGGTTTATATCCATCACATATTTTAATTAGCTCGCGTCTATTACGCGTTTAGAACCTAAAATTAAACTCAATAAGAGTTACAAGACAAGAATCAACATATTAGACATTAGGGCATAAGTTAACGCAGGACAAAAGAAATAGCCTAAAGGCATTAACCTATAGTCCAATAAAACCACCACAGAGGATATTAACAAATTTGTAAAGTTTAAGATCCTTAAATATAAAGCCTATAATTTTAAGGACGACGAACTATGGGAGGTCTATAAGGAAGATTTTAACAACTTTATACTATAAACCTTTAAGGATTATAACTAACACGCTATCTAAAAGCTTTAAACGTTCCTATAAACTAATGGCGTATAGGTAAGGAAGTATAGGAATGCCACAGTCCCTAAATCACTATTTAATACTTTGCAAGAAGAAGACCCTATAGAATAGACTAAGCTGAAAATAAGGGAATATATAGCAACCAGAGGAGAGTTCAATTCAGGATGAATTAAATGCCTCCTTAAGAACAACTTTACTAGCACCAATACCATTAAAACCCCAATCTTAACCTTACCAACTACAAACCCTACTCTACTTACAATACCACCTATAAACCCCGTCCTACCTACAATAACACCTACACCTTAACCTACCCCTATACCGCCCCCATAACGGGAGTCTAATTATATTAATATAACCTTATTACTAGAACCACCTAGGGGACAGAGTTAAACCTAGGGTTTTAGTAAGGAGTTAACAACCCTTGTAAAGATATACATGGAAGATAACAAGTACAGCAGAGAAGATAATAATTTTGACTTTAAACTTACCATCTTTTATAACCTCTGTAGTAGAGCTAACGTACCCTAAGAAGCTAAAGTTAAAGCCTACCCTACAATGTTACGCGGCTTAGCACTTAACCACTACTATACTAACCTTAAGAACATTACCCTAACCCTTTTGTTTAACCAAATCTGTGACGCCATATATAATTACTTTAAGGGACCTAAGTACAGGCGTGGCATACTAGGGCAATGGAACTTAATAACCTTAAGGTCTATAATAAGTAAAGGTAAGAATATTAGAAAATTAACCCTAGACTGCCTATAGTTACTTATTAAAGAACTAAGACACCTCTAGTATAGTCTTAACCCAGATTTACGTATAGACAAGTTCCTTTATAATAAGCTTATTAACGCCTGCTAGGAGTTACCAGTATGTTAATATGCCTGCTTTAAACCTTCTAACAGCTTAACTAGTCTAATTAAAGACTTATAATCCTCTATTATAACATTTAAAAAGTCAAATAGTAAGAACCCCTAAGCCTTCTTTACTAACCGCCGCTACTATAGATAATACCCCTAATCACCTTATAGAACACAATCATCCTTATCTGGCCAATATACATTATTAAAGAAGCGCTGCTTCGTCTATTATAAGGAAGGTTACTAGTTATCTAAATACTTAAGAGAAGAATATAATAAATTAAAGAAGAAGTTTAAGGACAGATTTAACCGCCGCTTTAATAGATATGCTTAATAATATGTTGCTAAGTATAAGGGAACAGATTATAACAATAAACCTAATTTGGAATCTATTAATAACGCAATAGAAGCTCTTATAATTAATATTAAGTTACTACGACTATCTCTAACTTAGGAACAGACTAAATTATTCCTTATCTTTTTTAGAATGATACAGTATAAAGGAGCCATTAATACTGTAACTGACTTAGCGGACCAATCCTTTACCTATATAATTACCGGCACCAACCTAACTACTTACCACAATAACTTAGACCTATTTGCCTACGTTGCTACTAGCCAATATACCTCTAATAAGTTCTATAGAGTGATGATTAACACTAGAGCTTTAAAGAGATTAACAGTAGGTTATGGATAATACCTTATATACAGGAAGACCTATAATACTATTATTAATACCTTAAAGGCCAGCGCTATTAACGTCCAGTTTAGCATCGGCTCTACCCCTTTTATTGGCTCCATTATAGTTAATACACTAGTTAGTAATATTAAATTCCACATTATAAAGGCTAACACACCCTTCCTACTATGCCTCGCAGATATAAATATACTAAAGGTCTATTACAATAACCTTAAGAACGTCCTAGTCACCCCAATAAAATTGGTACTAGTAGTTTGCTAATTTGGCCACCCCTTCTTGCTATAGAAAGAGTTACTACGGTTATTTATAACCTACTTATTTAATTAAAACCCTTGCTACCTAACCACCACTAAACTCCGCTAACTCTACCGCTGCTTTAGATACCTATTAGCAGATAAGCTATATAAGGTATTAGAATGCTCTAGCTATAATAACATTAATAAGTAGGTTATTAACCATCTTACTAAGTACTATTCCCACTACTAGAAACACGGCAAATCCCTTAAATAGTTTAAGTTTATATTATAAGAAGACCAAGATTCCAATTTTAACTATTCTATTTTTATTAATATTATATATATTAATGGAAAACTTATCCTCTATATAATTAATAAAGCTATTAGATTTTAAGCCGCAAGATAGGTATGCAATATCTCCGCAAAACATACCTAGGATATCCTATAACTATGCTAGATTGACACCTATATTGGACTACCTAACTATATTACCTATAATACTAGAAAGAACTTTATAAGCAAGGAGTTTTAACAGCATGCTATAACAATAACCATATTAACTAAGAGCGTCCTAGTAAAAGCTTACTGGTCTATTAGAATGGTAGAAAGAGCTTATTTAACCCTACGCTAAGTATACCAGATAATTATAGAGGAGCTATAGGACTTAGGAATAACTAAGGAATTAGCTCTATAAATGGCAGTAAAAGCCACTAATAATATAGCCGGCCCAGACAGCTTAGTCCTAATACTTCTTATCTTTAGTGCCTACCCTTATATAAGCAAACTTAACCTACTAGCACCCTCTATTATATAGCGAGCGGCAGCTATAAAGAAGGTAATGGAGGAGATCGTAAGGATTAGGGCAAAGAAGCAAGTTAATAATGCACTGAACTAACAAAACGGCCTATCTGTTACCATAATCTACAACCTCCCCCTTAACTTAGAAGTACTTATATAGCGCAAAGGTAATACTGGATAGAGCGGTAATAAACTAGCCTATTTAAGTTGCTTGGAATTAATAGAGAGATATATAAGGTATAACTTCCTAGTAGACCTACTAATTTCAGGACCACAGCAGTAAAGCTATACCTATAACCCAAACTAGAAGAATCTAATAAGGAACTAGAGAAAAAACCAACTAAGGAACTAACTAAGGAACTTTCTAAGGAACCAGCAGCTAGTATACCCCCCTAAAGATTAAAACGGACACAATAATTACTAATAAAGTCCTAGCAAAACATTACAGATATATTAATATTTATTAATAACAGCCTAACGAAACCTAATACTATAACCTTTAAGCATACCTTATCGTCATTTATAGAGTTTTAGCGCAAGGAGATAAACAGCTTACTTAAGAAAAGAGTCTTTAAGTTTATTAATACAGCAAACGTCCTAGAAGGAGTTAGAATCTTTAACTCCTAATTTATTAATAAAATTAAGAACGCTAGAATAGATAAGGCCTTTAAGAAGTGAATCTTCAAACCGGAAAAGTAACAGTCCGACCTCCAAGCGGGCTTAGACCGCCCAGGCCACGCGCGCTTAGGCCAAATCTTAACGTTGCCACTAAAGATAAGCCACTTTCTCGGAAAAGTTAGTAAAATTCTATATACGGCTTAGTTAGTGCCTAGAAATACCTAGTCGCCTTAATATAAGATAAGGCACGAAGTTAGACTTACTCTAAAAGTACGAGATAATATACCGCATTTTATAAAATTTCCGAGAAAGAAATATATGTTTGGTCTTTTTTCTAGTACTTAACGGACTGTTATAATAGAACCTAGCGCTAGGTTTCCAAAGGCACCTAATTACTAGTAAAATTGGCTTGAAGCTTCTTTAAGACCATCCGGTAACCGTCCGGTAACTGTCCGGTAACCGTCCGGTAAAGGTCTAGGTATAGTAAAGATACCTATTTTTAAGGGGTACTACTGGGAATATAGCCTTATATGCTAAAATATCTAAGAAAATCTTAAAAGCGGGCATGCGCCATAGGCACGATTTTTTTTAATGTAGTAGATACTAAAACTTATTATAAATCCTAAATGCGCCCTTATAATTTGTTGGAAAAAACAAGAAGACAAAACTTTAAGAAAGTTTTATTGTTTTATTGCGCTAGTTAAGATCATTATTATCCTAAGGCTAAGATTCCCCTTTTAGTTCTTGGTATTTCCGAGCAATTTAGTAATTACTCTTATATACCTCCACCTTTAAACCTTTTTAATACATGAAAACTTTGTTAAAACCTGGCGATTTTCCTTAATATTCAGCTCTTGCCCTTATAACATCCTTGGTATTAATTGTTTGATATTTTAACCAAGCTTTTAATACTATTTCCATCCATTTTATATGCCTACTCTGCTTAGAGCTCTTATTAACTATAGAAAAGTCCTCCTAAAAAGCAGTTTTACTAGAATACATGCCATATATTAATATTATTATTATTCATTGCTTAACGTCCGATTTAGATCCCTGTTAGGCCCACGCAGACTACTCCTTATATACATATAGGGAGAAAACTCTATTTAAGAAAACCCTATAATCCATCTCCCTGCCTTTTAGGGCTCGCTTATAAGTCACCTACGAGTCACTAGTGGTGCTCTACTACCTTACTTTTTAACCTCCATAGGAACTACTGCTGCCGTAATAAACCTATAGACGCGCTAGTATTACACACTATACTCTACTCCTATAGAGTTATTAGGGGGCGCCTATTACTCGCCCCTTTACCTTCTATTGCTATTTCCTTTACAACCTAAAACTGGTCTAGTACATTTTAGCTAATAAGCCACCGGGTAGCCGCCTTGAGGCCTTTCTATATTAAGAGTAGTGTATTATAGTTTTCTGTGCTAGCTGCTAAGAGTATTACTTCTCGGCTAGTATATAAGGGGCATAACAGTATTACGTATTTTAGTGTCTATCTTAGCTAGCTATATTTACACCTTAGGCTACCTACTAGGACACCCACCCAGTAAAGCCAATCTTTTAGTCCTATTATTCCTATCCTTAAGAGTGTTACCATTATATTTTCCGCCTTTGTTAGGCCCTCTTGGAGCCCTTAGGTATTTACCCCCCATAGCATTACCTATACTATGGCTTAGGTTCCCCTTGCCTAAGTCTACCTCTATACCTTTAACTCCTATTTATCTCTCCAGCATCGGTCCAACCAGTATTATATTGCGGTAGATAGTTTTCTAGTACTCTTTTATGCTCTACTTTGGCTCCTTTCTCTCCCTTGCTATTATCTTTACTGGCCTCTTACGCGTCTCCCTTCCTCCTCTATATAGGCTTAGGCCCTAGCGCCATACCATTCTTCTTCTACTTTCTTTACCTGTTTTCCTAATATATCTTCCCTACTTTAGGGTTGTTGGTTCCTTCTCCTATAGGGCACCTTAGGGTCCCTCTATAGTTTATTTAGGCGTGTCTTAATATACTTTATAATATTAGAGTTGCGTTCCTTTTACACCCTTTATATTGCATTGGCTTCAATATACAGTTATAGGGGGGGAATATTAGCTTCCTTCTTAAGCAGTACTATGGCCGTTCACTTATACCCACCTATTATACTCCTAAGGCAGGCTATTTAGACCTTTTAGAGTAGTTTAAGGAGTAATTTAGGGGGGCCTTTTTTGGTTTCTCTAGTAGCCCAAATGCTAAATCTATACGTCATGGTTGGCCGGACAACTGCTATATATAGTAGGCGTGACCTCTAGAAGCATGGACCCTATATAGAATTAACGATCCTAAACATAGCAATATACTGTACTTAGCCCTTACAGGCCGCTTGCGCCGCATATGCGCTCTACTAGAGCTTACTATCTACCTATATTCCTAATACCCTTAGGCCTTGAACCGGTTAACTCCTAAAGCCTTAAATATGGATTATATACTAAAGATCTATAGATTGGTTACGTTTTCTTATAAAATAGATTAGCTGGTATTTTTCTAGTAAGAATTAGACTCTATATCGTCTTGCCCATTCTATATAGGTATTATAGGCTTTCTCTAGTGTCCTGCAGTTCTCTGCGGCTATTGGCCCATATATAATTAGGTTTGTATTATTAATAAAGCCTATTCCCTAGGTCGCCCCTTTCTTAAAGGTGTTAAGTAGGTTGCTTATAAAGAAGAGGAAGAGTATAGGCAACAGAGGTAATCCTTATAGTATTCCTATTATAACTATAATAGGGGGGCTCTAGTATCCGCTAAAGACCAGTAATATTTCTTTCTGGCCTATAAATCCTTAAACAAATTAAATAATCTATTTTAGGAAGCCCTTTGCCCTAAAGATGTATAGGAGACGCTTATAGGGTATATTATTATAGGCGCCGCTAATATCTAGGCTAAGTATTAATACTATAAAGTCCTTTCGCATAGCCCATGCAGTTTTAATAGTAGCAGTAAGTAGTATAAGTGCTAATAGCATTAAGCGATTCTTTCTTGCCCCTATTTAGCTTTATAGTAGTAGGGCGTATTCCTCTACTATATCTGCTATATGGTCCACTATAACCTTTTCTAAGATCTTGCTTAGGTGGTTTTCTAAGGCAATAGGGCGGTAGCTTCCTGGGATTAAGTAGTCTACTTTGCCTTCTTTTTATAAGATAACTATTGTTATAGATCTTCCAAGTTACGGGTAGTAGCCTATTACAAAGCATACTTTAGCTACATCTACAAGCCAAGGTGCTATAAGTAGTCCACAGGTCTTTAGAGCTTTGTTTAGGATCCTATCTAGTCCTAGTACTATGTTATTTAAAAGGCGGCTAATAGTTCTAGCCATTTCTTCAGTTATTATATCGCTGTCGACCCTTAGGCGAGTCACCAGTGTTTTATTAGTAATATTACTAAGGTCTACTAGAGCCAGTTAAGGGAAAAATCTTTCTATAAGGATCTTTGCCTTCTTATTATTATTGCTTATAGCCTATAGTTCGCCTACTTTTCATAGGGGTAGTAGGTGTAGATCTTCTACTAGGCGTCCCACCTTTTTCTTTACCTATTTTGCTATAGTCCAAAGGCCCTTATTATAGGGGAGACTTAAGTTAATAGTGTATTTATTTATAAACCGTCTCCAGTTATTCCTTGCTTCTTTTCTTAGGGTATTCTTTAGCTGGTTTCTTATATCTTTATATTGTCTCTTATCCTTAGAATTGTGGCTACTTATATATTTCCTCCTTGCTCATTATTGGCCGGCTATAAGGGCCGCGTACTATACGGACCATACGTGTTACGCGTAGGGGCCTAGTTTTAAAACTAGGTAGTGCTCTTTTAGCCTACTTTTAATTGCTACCTAAATCCTTTCTAGTCTTTAATTAATTTCCTTAGGGGTAGCTAATAAGCCTCGCTTATTTGGTATTGGGTGGATTTCTTCTAGGTCTTAAAGTTGTTATTTAATTATATTAAGGAAGCTATCTACGTTAAGCTTCCTTATTGCGTATCTTTTGCCATTTAGTTGCGCCTTAATGTCTAGATCTAGTTATATCTAGATAGGGATATAGTCTAAGGTAAGTGCCCATTCTTCTTTAGAGGAGCACCTTTCAAGTCTCTAGTATAGGTTTTCGTCCATAATTATAAGGTTAATTGTACTTTTAGCGGTGCCCTATTGCCATATAATTGCACCTAGGGGGGTAGCTAGCTTAAGGCCCCCATTATCTAT
>Ga0307507_10004956_pt1 | contig 22652 bp, 6 predicted proteins | sample 7_EM_MG_FD_207223 | JGI IMG/M metagenome (GOLD analysis project Ga0307507, IMG submission 207223) | Populus trichocarpa ectomycorrhiza microbial communities from riparian zone in the Pacific Northwest, United States - 7_EM | ecosystem: Host-associated > Plants > Roots > Unclassified | place...
GGCGTATATAGCTAAAAGGGACCCCTAAGCCTATTAAGGTGGTTTTGGATTATAAGGCCTTAGAATACTTTATAACAATAAAGGCCCTTATGGCCTGGTAGGCACGCTAGGTGGATATCCTATCTCAGTTCCACTTCCTAATTATATATAGGCTAGGCGTAACTAACTATGCAGATGCCTTTATAAGGCGTAAACAAGACCTAGATAATTAAATAGCCGTAAAGATTATATTATGGACCTAGATGCTGCTATAACTAGAGTACCTTAACCCCTAAATACAGGCAGAACTAAATACAGACCCTATAAAGGCCAAGATATGCCCTATTAATACTATGGAACTTGACCTTATTAATAAACTACTGTAGGTAAACCGTACGGCCCCTTCCATACAGGAGTACCGCGAAAAGGTAAAGGATACTACTAGCCTATAGTCCCTCAAAAACGGACTACTTAAGCACTAGGAACGGCTAGTAGTAGCAGAGGAACAGAATTTACGGACTCGGCTTATTACTAAAGCATATACTTAGGTCTCTACGGCCTACCCCAGAAAAAATAAACCCTATAGAATTATTAGCAACCACTACTACTAGCCCGGAATAGTTATAGATATTAACCGCTATGTACAGAACTGCGACAACTGCCGTAGGTTTATAATTCTATGAGATAAAACCCTAGGGCTATTAAAGCCACTCCCAATACCAGAACGCCCCTAGCAGTATATCTTTATAGACTTCCACAAGTTACCTATAGACCGCGACAGATATAATATGGTTATAATCCTAGTTAACTACTTTGGCAAGTGCCCGTTCTTAATCCCCTATTATAAGAATATTAATGCTAAAGAGGCGGCCCAACTATATATTTACTATATCTACCAAATTTACAAACTACTAGATACTATTATATCCGACCATAGGCCGTAGTTTATATTAGCCTTCTGGAACGAGTTTACCTAGATCCTAAGTATTAGACTAAAGCTCTTTATAGTATACCACCCCCAGATAAACGGTTAGACGGAGATTATAAATTAATACTTAGACTAAAGACTCCAGCCCTTTATTAACTACTTTTAGGACAACTAGAGTAAACTACTACCTATAATAAACTACGCCTAGGCAACCCTACCCTATAACTCTATAGAGTTTGCACCTATTTAGCTAGAAATAGGATACTTACGCTATATAAGCTTTAACTAGGAGAGACCGGAAAGACTATAGACTATACGCGAAAAACTATCTTATAGGGAAGCATAGCAGTATGCTAGACGCTTAGAAGAAGTATAAATAGTAGCCCATAAGAACCTAGAGAAGGCCTAAAAATTGATAGAACAGTAGGCAAATAAGCATAGGCGCGAGCCCAACTTTACTATAGGTAATAAGGTCTGGGTTATAACAAAGAACTAAAAGACAGAACGGCCTAGCCGTAAGCTAGACTATAAGATAGTAGGACTATATAAGATCCTTAATAAAAAAGGCAACTTATATAAGGTTAAACTCCTAAACTTAATTAAAGTCTACCCTATTTTCTTACTAGATAAGCTATAGAAAGCTATAAATAACCTACTACCTAGATAAAAGAATAAGCCTCCACTACCAATTTAAGTTAATAGCGATAATAAATGGGAAGTTAATAAAATACTAGCCTATAAACTAGTACAAGGAACGCTAAAATACCGTATCTAATAGAAAGGTTATAATCTAGACCCAACCTAGTACCCCACCTAGAACTTTATAGGTTACCCCTAGAAGCTTAAAGAATTCTATAACTAATACCCTAATAAGCTAAGACTCCTAAAGTATCTAGACAAGTAGATGGAGTGCTAGTATAGCGAAGATAATAAGCTACCTATTAAGCATATAGATAAGAACACCCTACGGACATAATACGGATATATAAAGCCTAAGGGCAGGCTTTTTTAGAAGGGGGGGGGGGGGGGGGGGGTAATTTTACGGCGCTGGTGGGAAACGGTAATGGCAAATTGCCATTACGTAACCAGAGGATTGTATATAGCTTCGAGCGGTGCTTCCATTCTTCCCCTTTCCTTTCTCTAGCTTTGGATCCTCGTTTATAGACAATCCAATCGTACAGGCTTGCGCGACCTTCTTGCCGTACTCGTGCCTCGATTGACCGAGTCGCTAACACTATAGTTCTTATAAATATAAAGTCCTTCCTTTTAGACTAATAAATAGACCAGCTACGTACTAACAGTATATAAATAATATTCTTTTTAACTACCTTAATAAATTCTACATGGTATACCTAGATGATATTCTTATATACTTAGATAATAAACTTAAGCACTAAGTTTATATTAAGAAGGTTCTAAAGAGGCTGCAAAATATAGGTCTATAAGTTAATATTAGGAAATATAAATTTAGAGTAAAACAAATAAAGTACCTTAAGTTTATTATTAGCATAGAAAGAATTAAAGTTAACTCTAAAAAGGTTAAAGTAATCTATAACTAAAAATCCCCCTATACTATAAAAGGTATTTAGTCCTTTTTTAGTTTCTATAACTTCTACTATTAGTTTATCTATAACTATAGGGTTATAGCCAAGCCTTTTATATAGCTAACTAATAACAATACGTCTTTTATTTTTAATAATAATTATATAAAAGCTTTTAAGAAGTTAAAGAACCGGCTTATTTCCTCCTTAATTCTCTATCACTATAATCTAGACCTTAAATTAATACTAGAAATAGATACCTCTAACAGAGTAGTAGTAGGGGTTCTCTTATAGTTATACCTAGATAGTAAGTAGTACCCTATTATATTTTTCTTAAAAACAATAGCCCTAGCTAAGTATAACTATAAGGTATATAATAAGGAAATACTAGCTATTATATAATTATTATCCTAGTAGTATGCAGAGCTTAGAAGTATAGACTCTTAAATTAAAGTCTATACTAATTATAAAGCCCTTAAGTATTTTATAATAATAAAGCAGCTTACTAGTTAAGAGGCTAGGTGGGCTAAAATACTCTCCTAATTCTTCTTTACAATTATATACCGCCCTAGTAGGTAAAATTCTAAAGCTAATATCCTTACCTAGAGATAATAGGACATAGAACCATAGGATAAGCTAAAGGCTTAGCACTAGATACATGCCCTCCTCTATCCTAAATAGCTTAACCTATATATTCTTAAGGAACTAAGCTCTAAATAGAATAAGCTGGTGCCTATAAAAGGAAAGATTTTAGATAAACTAATAGGACTAATTAACCGCATCTAAATTACAAACTGCATAGTTAAACCCCTAAAAGCCCTCTATAACTAAGCTATAAAAGGTAACCCTAATTTAGAAATAGAAGATAGACTGCTCTTATACTAAGAACGGCTTATAGTTTTAGATATTAATAACCTATAAATAGAGCTAATCCGTAAAGCCTACTGTTAAGTCTCTATAACGTATCTTAGTTAAGACAAAACCCACTAACTACTAACGCCTTATTATTACTGGCAAGGACTCCTATCTAATATAGAATAATTTATTAGAAATTATCATGCTTATAAATAGGCAGATACCCCTAGGGATTAAACCCCTAGATAGTTATAACCACTACTAGTTCCTAAACGCGCTTAGCAGTATATTATAGTAGGCTTTAAATTATTCCTAAAGGATAAATATAGCTATAATCTAGCCTTTATAGTAGTTAACTAAGTAAGTAAGTAATCTATTTCCCTCCTCTGCTTTAAGACTATAACTATAAAAAATATAGCCCGTATATATATTAACAATATTTACTAGATCTATAGCGTCCCTAAGTTAATTATCTCTAACTATAGACCCTAATTTATATTAGACTTTTAGGAAATTCTGCCGCATCCTTAGGATTAAGATTAAGCTCTCTACTATATTTTACCCTTAAGCTAATGACTAAACCAAGATTATAAACTAATACCTTAACTAGTAACTTCGCCCTTTTATTAATTACTACTAGGATAACTAGTTAGAACTACTGCCTATAATAGACTACGCATAGCTTATACTCCCTTATAATAGTATAGGAATATTACCATTTAAGTTACTCTATAGATACAAGCCATAAACATCCTTTAATTGGGATAGATATATAAGATCTATAATGGCCCGCGAACGCCTTAGCTATAAAGAGGCCTAGATATTCGCTAAAAGAATATATAGAGCCTAGGAGGCTGCCTAAGCAATTATAAAAAAGGTATAAGAGAAGAAAGAGACTAATATAAACCAATATTATCGCAAGGTAGACTTCTATATAGGAGATAAGGTATAGGTGTTAACAAAGAACTAGAAGACCTAAAGGCTAAGCTATAAGCTAGACCACTAAATAGCTAGCCCCTATAAGATCCCTAAGAAGGTAGGGCACTCTTTTAAGGTTAAGCTACTAGAGTTAATAAAGATTTACCCTATTATGGAGTAGGCACAAACTGGAATACAATATACTAAATAAGGTAGTAATTAAGAAGGCTATGTATACGTAACTATGCGTGGTTAATATAAAGACATCAGATAAAGAAGAAGAGTCTGTATATACCAGGTACAAGGTATAAATAGGGGTTATAGGGGAACGTGCGTAGGTGTCTTGGGACAAACATAAGCACAGGTCAAAAACGTTCAAGACGCGCAAAGGCGTAAGAACGAGTGAGTCCCATAATACACCCTATCTTCTCTTTAGACTAACTGTAGAAAGCTATAGACAACCTATTACCTAGATAGTATAACAACCCTCTACCGCTAATTTAGATTACAAAGGATAGAGAATAGGAAGTTAAAGAGATCTTAGCAGTTAAGAAGGACTATAGTACCTTAAAATACTATATAAGCTAGGTAGGTCACAATAAAGATCTAGAATAGTACCCTATATCCAATTTTAAGTACTCTCCCTATAAGCTATAAGATTTCCACCTAGTCTACCTAAACCTCTCTAGACTACTATATAAATTAAAACAACTAGACTAAATGCTAGGAAGAGGGGTTAGATAACTATAATAATTTAGATAATAATAAAGAACTTAGACAAAGCCTAAGGGCAGGCTTTTTTAAAAGGGGGGGGTAATATAATAGTGCTAGGGCGTATTACCTGCTACTTTGCCGTTTTTAGGGCAATTTGTTACAAACGCCTTAAGTATAATACTACAACTACTTAGAGAAGAGTCGGAGGAAGCTAGTTGGTTAATAGCGGCACGATCCAGGATGGATCCAGTAGAGCTATATAACAAGGAATGGTAACCAAGGTCACGTGGTATGGTCTGTGTAATCTGTATAATCTATATAATCTGCAAGATCTATAATAGAGCAAGCAGAGCAGACAGAGCAGACAGAGAAAGGACTTTCTTAGGCGTATAGTTGTATATTTAAAGGACCATAGTCCCTACCTAGATAGTTCTTTCTTTATCATAAATTTTAGAATATAATTAGAGTTAATCTATTAGGCAACCACTCCACCAGTTGCTATTTATACTTATTATATTATTGGCTTCCTGTTTACCTATATACCCGGCCCATTAGTAAGTTTACCGTAGTGTTTCTCACAAGGCTTTATTATATAATTTACTGTTTTTAGGGCAATCTACTAAGTTCTACTATATTCTGCCAAGTCGCTATTAGCTTACTTACTACTAGCGCCTTAACAACTCCTTTATATCTTGCTAATCTCTACTAGTCTTCTTCTTCTCCTTAGCTTAGTATTCTTATATAGTAGTAATCTACAAGTTTTGGTTTAGAAGTATTTATATAAGCCTATTATATTTATAAAGTGCTAGGTTAATTACTATAGCTAAAAGTCCTTAGAGAAGTTTACTATAGCTTAGTACTAGCTTATAGAGGACTACTATAATTAAGAGCGGCTTACTAACTACTTATATAATAAGTAGTGGCCATATAGGAGGGCGTTTGTGACTTGCTATACTAATATTTAAATACACTTCGGAAATTGGTAAGTAAAAAGCCGCACTATATAAAGCATCTATATAAGTTAATACGCCTTTAAAACACTATAGCGCCTTAAGATATCTTTAAGCCCCTTTTAGAGCCTTAAGATCTATATATTTAAAAGCGTCTCCGCTATTTATATTACTAAAATTTATTATAGTTAAAGCTTACTATAGTCGCGCTAATAGGTGTAAATAAAGCCACTAGTTCTTTATTTTCTTGGCTAACTAAAATTACTTCTCCTAGTATTATATCGTGACTTAAAAGCGCCTATACTAAATTAAAAGCCTTCCTTTAGGTATCTACCGGCGACTTATTTAATATAGTTAGGAATATTAAAAACCTTATTAAAAACGAGATAAATAACTATATAATAACCCTAGTAGGTACCAAGACCGCCTACTATATAACATTTACGAGCTAGAGTTTAACAATATCCTATATAAAGTAACGCCTTAGTGCCTTTACCACCTTAAGGCCTAACTAAAGCTTATAAAGTCTCCTAATTACTAGCCAATCTATAGTAGTGCCTGGACTGCAGTATATGGCCTTCTATACTGCTATATACTCTATTAGTAGCTACACTAAAGCGCCACCTCTATACTTAAGATTTAGCTTACTAAAATTAATAAATACTGGTAGTTTAATCGCCCTTAATTAAATCCTCCTCCTAGCCTACCTATTAATCCTTTACTCTATTAAAAAAGAAAATGGAGATCTGACTGCCGGTTTTAGAGGGTTCTGTCGCCGTTTTTAGAGGTCGCGTCGCCAAAACTCCCTGCCGCCTTAAGCCTCTTGCTTGCTAGTCTAACGTTAAGCCTCTCGCTTACCCCCCTGTGCCCCATTTTACGGGCAGACCAGTTTATCTGAAAGTGTGACCCTTCCACGCGCCTGGCGCTAAAGCTATATATACTCTATAGCTTCTACCTCTAATCCGTTTAACCCAGGCCTTGTTTTTTTTATTCTTTACTCTCCCATCTTCTTAACCCTATATTACTCTCTATATCCTTCCCTCTGTTATTACCCTAAGTTCTCTTCTAACTCCCTAGAATGCGGCGCGCTTAATTATTAGATCGCAGCTTATTGTTTAGCGTTACTAATAATAAGTACATGGGCATGGACAGCGACGGTAATAGCTACGGGACAGAGCTAACCGTCTTTAATAATAATGCCGACAGTGATACCAATAGTAACGCCAACTGCGACACCGATAGTGGTATTAACTATGACGCTAATAGCATCGCTAGATCTAACGATGCTTGCGAAGCGCCCGCTTAAGCATGGCTTTATAAGGATTAAGACTATCCACTAGAATACTACCTTAAACAGTTAGAAGAGTTTAAGGAATCCGATTTTATGATATAGGACTATACTAATGGCAGTACGAATCTCCTTAACCGCATTAAAGATTAATGGTATTAGTAAGTAATAACCTGTTCTATAGCTTTCTCTTAGGCTTAACCTAGAGCTAATAATTTCTAGATACTGTACCTATATAAGAAAAGACCCTAAGAAAACATACCAAGTCCTCTTACTTTGGCTACTTTATAGCTTTTTTAACTAGCTCCTAAATCAAAAATAAGGGAAGGGGGGTAGGAAATAGTACAGGACAAAGCTTTCTAGCTCGCTTAGTGTATACTAGAAGTACTATCGCCTTATATATAAGAGAGTAACTAGTAGAAAAATTGCTGGCAAATTAACCTACTAGATATATAAGGTAATTACATTTCTAGTTAACCCTTTAGCCTAGTAAAGTAAGGTAGAGCTAAAATATATTTTCTAGGTACTTTAGAAACTAGCGAAGAAATATAGCTTAAGTAATAAGAAGCGAGAAAAGCCTGTTATAAACATAAAGGATCTCGCCCTAGTTCTTAAAACCAACTTAGTTATAATAAGAAAGAGATATACAGTTAGGCGATATTGGATGCAAGTCCATTTCTTGCTATAGCTAGGCCTTTGCACCGCAAGCTAACCTAAAGCTCTTCTTAACCTATGCTACCGATATATAACGATTATACTTATTCGCGACCTAGAAGGCGGGCCTTATAAGATTATGCCTGAGTTTACATTTAAATTCACTAAGGAATATCTTGGTATAAAAGAAGTGTATATTCTCTTTCTACCCTATTCCTTTCCTTACGCTTATGGAGAACTAGTAATACTTTCCTAATTCCTAAGATTATCTTTAACCCTTTACTTATTCTTAGCCCTTATGTCTTTCTCCTAGGCCTTCTTTTTACTAATTAAGCTTTTAAAGCCCCCAATCTAACGTCCGTAGAGCAGCTTAGTAAGCTATATATTAAGCCTAGGCATAACGAGTTGCTACTACTACTCTATTTAAACCTAGATAATATCCCTATATTTTAGCAATTAATTAAAACCCCCTATAGCTACAAGGTCTTACTTAACTAGCCTTTACTATACTTAACTCTTTTGGCCTGGATTAAGGACCTTGGCGCAATTACGGGATTTTAATAGGTTGCGCGCCTATATAGTCTCCGTTACGGCGCAGGCAAGGCATTTGACGAGAATAGTAAGTTTTATTATATAGAGCTAGTTCTACTAAAACCTTTTTAACGCCTATACTACCTAGGTAATGTAAGTGATGCCCTCTAGAACCTAATAATGTAGCACGCCGACGCTTAAATATTCCTAAAGCACTACCTTCTGTGGCGTGTTAGCGTAGATATATAGGCAATCGTTTAAGGCTTAGAGCCTTAAGAAAAGTTAATAAAAGCAATATACTAAATAAGCTAATTAATTAACCCGTGGCGGCTATAGTACCTAACAATAGAACAATTTTTATTGGTAAATAAGAACCCGCGTATTCGTTCCTTAATTAAAGTTTAAAATAAGCTAAAGCTTAGCCTTAAGCGCAAAACCATAGGAAGTATAGAATACCAAAAGCTTAGCCAGGAAATTACAAATAAAAGGCAACGTTAAAGAAATGCGCTATTGGAAAATATTAAGAAGAATTAAGACAACGAACAAGCTATAATTAACATTAAGCGGCAACTTTTTAAGGTTAAATTTAGCGAGGATGTTAAAGCAACCTTAGAATTCTGTAATAATAGATTAGTTAAATACAAACGCCTTATTAAAGTAATTATAACGCTTCCTGGCACATCACTAGAAGATAAGATACGCAGACGCAATAATGCCATTAATGCGGTTGTAGATTACTGCAATGTTGAGGAAGGTAGAGTATATTGGCTAAGTCATCGCTAGAGATAGTTTAGAATAGGTGTCGCCCTTAGCCAAGTCAAGATTGAAGAAGATACTAAGATTTTAAAAGCGGCTAAAGCGCTAAAGAGGGCAAAGTCATCCTTATATAAGGAGAAAAGACCGAAGATATGCTTTATCTGCCTTAGGAACTAAAAGCTGTTAATTAGTAAGCGCATATATGAGTTCCACACTTTAACTGCTCTTATAAAGTATTTTTAATAAGCGCATCTCTCTAAACTCCTATAGTAGGGTGAGATTAAATGTAACGTTTGCGAAGTAACCCTTAAGCATAAAATGCATCTTTAGAACTATGCGTTTAGTATATATAGGACTTTTTCCTAGTTATTACGCGCTTATCTTATTCTTTGCTACTTTTTATTTTATTTTAGTCTGTTGTCATCCAATCCTATTCCAGTATTTAGTAGAATAGATGCAATACTAGGATTTTATAATTCGTCTAGGGGGGGGCGAGGGATAATAGGTAAGGTAAGGGTGAGGTAAGGGTAAGGTAAAGGATAAGATAAAGGGTGGGATAAGGGGTAAGGGGTAAGGGGTAAGGGGTGGCTAATAGGGGATAGATGGTATAGTTGCTACACAATATCTAACGGACCGACTATAGATAAGATATATATTCGAATTTCTTAGATTAACCTAAACGGAGAAAGGAAGAGAGGTATTATATAATAACTTTCTACCTAAGCTGATCTCCTAAGCTATGTATCTTTACTTATGCATAACGCTGGCACTTTGAGCAACGAAGTATATAAGGATAATTAGGGTCGGATAGATAACTGCTATCCTTAATATAATATATAAACTTGGCGCTACAACTGATATTACAATAGGTTTTAGTCTTGCGGAGGGTATTAAGACAGTTATTAATATTTTTGCTTTTGCGCTTAGCCGCGGCGCACCTTGCCTTGGCGGATTAAAGTAGTAATTCTATTTATTATAGCTGAGATTGGACAGCTTGAAGTTTCTATATAAAATTTTCCTCTATGTCCTTAGATGCGGTAATCGCTGTCCATATAATGCTGATAGCGAAATCGCTTATAATGTCTAGCTCTGCGAAGTCCTTAAGTTTAATAAGCTCTTTAATATGCTTAGCCGCTGTTAAGGTAATTATATTATGCAATACTAAGTCGCCTGTTAGACTAAAAACATTTTTAATAATATTAGGAAACCTATCTGCGGACCAGCTGGTTCCTAGAATGTATTAGATTTTTATATTCGCAAGCTCTTTTAGCTGTGGTATATTATAGTAATCGGCAATTGCATTAACACGGACGTGGCGAAGTGTAATATTGGCCGTTATTAGCTATGTCGTTGTGTCTTTATTATTACCACCGCTATTGTCTAGTTTAGATGGCGATGAGGCATTGGCGTTGTTAAATTACGCTACCTTTAATTCTATAAATTAAAGTTTAAGTATGGATAAATTGGATTAGTGTGCGAATATATCTCTTACCTTAGCCAAGCGTTTTTATACTTGTAATATTGGATTCTTACTCCTCCTTGCCATTGTTATAGTCACTCTTATACATAAATTGGATTATTCTCTTAACGGTACTAGAATTAAACTTGTTGATATTTATTATATTAGTTGCCGCCTTTTACCCGTTAGTTAGTTTCTAGTTGGGGTTAATTCCACTAGATATTTGGTTGGCTTTTACCTAAAAGCCCCTATTACAAGCAGCTATAAGCATAGGAGATTGGGTGCATATAATTGCTTTATAGACTTTAAACTCTAGCCCCTAGTATACAAGTTTTAAGTCGCTATATTTCTCGCTGTTTATAAGCTGCGCTAAGCCCAGTAGAACATTTTTAGATAGTATATTTTGTTGGTTTTCTTTCCTAGTTCTAGTTTTGAGCAATGTTTAAGGGCATAATTTGGTGTTAAATAGGACGATTAAGAATAAGAACTCTACTTTATTAAACGTGGCTCTAGAGCCTCTATATATATATTAAGAAGTCGTTATCAGCTTTGTCTAATCTGTAACGGATTTGGTTAATTAGTTAGAGCTTTAAACATCAATCGCTTGGCTAAGGACTAATGTAACTTCTAAAGTTATAGGTTGATATTTGGCTTATGTATATGCCAAGCATTTTCTACTACCCCTCTACCCGGATAAAGCTAGTTACATGACTAGAAACCCCTACTATCTATATTTAGTGAAAGTAATATCCGCGCTTTTTATCGATTATTTACTGTAACAGTAACTTAGACTGCAAAAAGCGGTAAAACCTTCGCTAAAACCTTAGCAATACTAAAAGGGCCTTTCTTGACCTGGGGAAAGAGCGTAAAAATATATTAGGAATCCCCCTATAGTAACCATCTACTAGCCTGTGAAAAACGTGCATCCTTTTTAGAATAACTTTAACGCTTAATCTACTGCGTTTAACAGCGCTAGCTTCTAGCCTACTACGTAACAAGACCCGCGCCTATAAAAATGAAAAAGTGCTTGGTAAAGTTAACGCCTATTTAAACCTTCTCCGCTATCTACTTTAGACGTTCAAACTCCTTTATCTGATCCTTAGAAATTATGGTGTGGCAGGTTTTAGAGTTAAGAGTTAATTTAATTGCGATGCGGTTAATGCTTAAACCAACAATATAAATACGCTATTGCAATATTAATTAACAATTTTTAAAATTAGTCTTTTACTTACCCCTTTATTAACGTTAAAAAGTTGTTTAGTTGAAATACTTTCCTTAAAATTAACTTGGCCGGCAAATGCATTATAGGAGTGGAAAAAATTTAGGTCCTATATTTAGCCATTAGGTTCCTCTACTAATCTACTATAGCTAAGCAATTCCCTATACCAGGCTTCCCTATCCTATATATTAAGTTTAAGGGTGGATTCGCGACTTAAAGCCATATACAGGATTTCGGATATTTTGTTAAGCAATAGGGATGTTTAATTAGAATCACTAAACGGCCTAAAAGGGGAGAACTAGGCGCTACTAGTATATCTAGGAAGATAAAGGTATTAGCAGCCCTATTTTAGTATAAAGAGGTGCGGTTTTTGCTTACCTAAAAGTTAAGTGCAGTTAGTAGCAATAAGGTCTTTATAAGATAGGATATATAATCCTTAGGAGTCTATTTATATGTATAGAAGACTTAATCGGCTAAAACTGACGCCCTTAATACTGCATTATAAATGGTAAGGTGCAGATTGCGGTATAAATTAGCTAAGTTAGCCTAAAATGTATATATATAGTAGGTGACGAAGACTTTTCCTAGAAGTACTAATACCTAATTAATATTAGTGCTGTAAGTAACGAAGACTGGTAAATGCCTGTCTTGGATAGAGGTTGTTAAACGTATTAAGGTAAGAAGAGGGTTTCTATAGGGTAAATATCTTCTTACCCCCAGCTATGCCAGACGCTTATAGAATGTGGGGACACTATTAATGTCATAGGTAGTAAAGATCGGTGAAGGCTAAGAATGGTGCTTAAGGCGTAAGTTAGGGTTGCTGGATAGTAAGAAGACGCTATAAACAAATCTACTAAAGCACATTCTTACACCTCTAAGTTCTTTGCTCTGCCGCTAGTTTTATAGGTATATTAGCTACATGCTGTTTAAACGCCTATTTTAGAGCAGAGGTTGAAATCAAAAACCATTAAATATTAGGGAAGGGGATGCATTTACGGAGGGTTACTAGGCGCGGGAAAGACCGGTTAATAGTTATATATAGTATGCTATTTGGAGGTCTGATTACAGCTATATATAAAATCTGGGCCGCTAAATATTATAAAGGGTAGGAAGGCACTGCAAATGCATTTATATGGATATGATGCCAGGTGTCTAATATATATAGCGGCCCGCACAGCAGCCATTATATATGTTGATTATAGGATGCTATATATAGCGGAGATTGTTTAAAGGTCGTGCAGTATAGTAGTTCCTGTTAGAGCATATATAGGGTTTAAATTAGGCCGCCAAATGTTATAGAGGATGAGAAGGGACGTTATAAGCATGCCTACGGAAAATAAGGGTTAGTAGCCTATTACAGGTAGAGAAACGCGGGTTGCATAGTTGCTTACCTTTAGTGGTGTATTTAAGGCATTAAAAATATTACCACTAAATCCTTGCTAATAAAAATAGTAAAGCCTAAGCGTTACTAGTAACACTTACTTAAGCGTTAGGGTGTTAAATGTTTAAGGCTCGTTTAAAATACCAAGCATTTTAATATCTATACGCGTTAGTAAATTAGCATGCCTAGCACGCGAAATGCAAATAGGCTGACGAAGCCTACCCCTCTAAACTGCCCTACCACTTAGATAATATTACTCACAGCAAGCTCGTAAAATTAAATACAGCAACGCAAAAAATAAGCAAGCACAAAACTCCGACGAAAGATTACTAGAATAGGATATATATAGTATCTATAATTAACAAGTCGTATGTAGACCTCGTATAATTTAGCTTAGAGGAGACGATCTAGAAGATCTAGAAGACTATGCCAACTAAAACTGCACCTACTATCGCCTTAACGGATACTACGGAAAGTAATAAAGCGCGTAAGCTTGCGAAAATAGTATATTTAACATAGTTTACTTTAGTATAGTAACTCTGGCGGCTAACGCAAATAAGGAATTTAAGTTAAAGATACCAGAAATACTACTAAAGTTAGGAGTTAAAGTAGTTAATATAAGCTCTTTTTATATAGGCCTAATAGTCTATTTCACGGGACGACGTATTTCAATGCAATATTTAAACGATTTAGTAGTGTGCATGTTAGCTTTTAGCCCTTATAGGGACTTCTAGGTCCCGCTTAGTTATGCTGTCCCGCATTTAGAGAGTAGGTAGGGCTATTGCTGGGCTAGTTTATAATAGGTAGAATAGAACGGGAGTGGAGGTGGTATTAGTGCAATAATTATAGTGCTAATTATTGGCTAAGCTTAAACTACTAGTTCTGCTTAATAAGGGATATTATTAAACCATTATTATACCACGTTAAAAATCTAAAACCGGGGTGTATAACAATATAAGAGTTTTAGAAGAAATTTACTAACACCTATAAGTAGAACTCATAGCAACCGTATTATTGAGGGACTTATTGTATACCTATTACGCGGCGCTATAGCTTATCTGTTCGCTGTCGCTAATTGCTGGTAGCGTATTACCACCTGATTTGGTCTCTATATACTTATTACGCCTTATTATAGCTTATCTGTTTACTGTTGCCAATTTCTAGTAGCGTATTACCGTCGATTTGGTCTCTGTATATCTATTACGCCTTGTTATAGCTTATCTATTCGCTGTTTCTAATTACTGGTGGCGTATTACTGTCAATTTGGTCTCTGTATACCTATTACGCCTTATTATAGCTTATTTGTTCGCTATTGCTACTAATATCTATAGAACTATAGCTGCTAGGGTTTCCATTTAAATACGCTGTGCTATTTATATTTAGGTATCTTTGCGCAAGGTTGCCGTGGGTATTAAAAGGAAAATCTTATAACAAGCGTTCTTGACCAAGGCATAGTGTAAGGGATTCGCCTACCAACTTAGAGGCTTAAGGATATTGTTTAATAAATTATAGAGAAGATGTTCTATGGCCTATAATAAATTAGAGATACTGCTATTTGGAAGTATAACTCTACTCTTATATATCTATATGCTATTCGTCGAGGCCGTTATTAGTAGCTAAGGAGGGTGCGATATTGTTAGATCTGCGCGTTGGTGATTATACGCTGATATAGGATCCCCAGGTTTAGTAACTTCTATATAGGGGCGTTTACAAGGGGAGGAAATTTACTTTTTTGGGCTTAGCTAGGGCGGGTTAGTAGTGCTAAGATATATTAGTCTAAGAGAAAGCATCTAACCAGAATAAAGCTCTTAACACTATTCTATCCAAACTAAGCATTTTTGCGCAATTTTAAATATTATAAAATAAGACCGGTGCCGTAAAGCTATAAGAAAATTGTTAATGTTAGGTAAATTTAATCTCTAGTAGGTATTATAGGTAAAGGCTAGAAGAACTAATAGCCCTACCCCTTTAAGCCTTTATATAATATAAAGCTTGATTTTATATCCAATAGCTAAAGCTGCTTTAGTAATATTATAATATCCTATACTTCTTGTAAATAATATAATATGGCTAACTCCCTTTATAGAAGCGGCTTAACTTTTAACTAAACTTTTAATCCTTAACGCACCTATAGACTTTAATTACCATTTCTTAAAAGAATCCGCAAGCGTTTATTGGCTGAGAAGTTTTTAAAAAATAGCGTTATTTAATGAATCGCCGTTGGTAGTAATAAGATCCTTAATAAGGGGATGTTCGTTTAACCACTTTAGTTCGCTAATAATGGCTTTTAGATCTTTTCCTATAGATATATTAACGAATGTCTTGATCTTAGAGAGGTTTGCTAATAATGCATTAAGCAGGTTTGCATATCTAGGTAAAAGGGGAGGTAGAGAAGCAACCTTATTCCCTAAAGAAGGCTGGACACTCCCTAGAGAAGGCTGGACGATATTATCCTTATTCCCTAGAAAAGGCTGGACATCCTTACTCTTTAGAGAAGGCTTGACGATATCCTTATTCTTTAGAGAAGGCTGGACACTCCCTAGAGAAGACTGGACGGCATTATCCTTATTCCCTAGAAAAGGCTGGACATCCTTACTCCTTAGAGAAGGCTGGACGACATTCTAATTCCCTAGAGAAGGCTGGATATCCTTACTCCCTAGAAGAGCGTAGAGCAAATTATAGTGGCTATATCCATTCTCTAAGAGAGGTGGTGAATATTAAAAGGTGTTAATAGAAAGCTTCTGGAGCCTTTAAATAGTATATATAATATTAGGGAGATAAGGTTAAAGCTGCTTATTAGAAGCATTATAGATAAGATTTAGGGCTGCTGCAATGCTAAAGTCCATAATGGTAGGTTGTAAGTTGTGTGATTTATATTAAAATAAAAGAGTAGTTAAGTGCAGTTCCCCTCTACTTTTAATTCCCTAGTAGATCGCTAGCGCCCCTAAAACTTAGAAGAGCCTTACGCCAATTATATTACTTTAATTAAGTGTCGCGCACTTAATTAAAGCGATGTAATTAGCGTAAGGCCCTTATTGGAGCTGCGCTAATATAATGGCGATTATTAACCTTGCTTTTGCTTATAATGCGCAGTTAAAAATTGGATCTCTCTTTAGCTAAGATAGAAGGCGATACAAGTCGCAAACTTAATTAGGCGTGTGATATAAAATATTTAGTGATATAGCTTGTTCTGTTATAGAAGGCCGTAAGCCTTAGTGTTATTGGAGGATTCCTTTTCTAACTAACGCGTAGGATGTATAATTCGTGATAATTTCTTTTTAAGGAGCTAAAGAGTAAGACGCCTTAATAGATCTAAAGATGCTATCTAAAGAAAAGGATACAGAAATACCTAATATATAGAGTTAATTTCCGCCCTATTACGCTAGGGATATATAATTACCTTTATTATCCGCTCTGCCGGTTACCTTAACGCGTCTTCTATATCTTCTATTTATTACTACCCTGCTTTACTATTTTTACCGCTCCTTTTAAACCATTCCCTAGTTTGTCCTATTTCCGCTAACTATTTACGGCCGCTTTTTACTCTTTAATATAGATGCTTATTTAACTATTAGCTTGCTCGTTAAAGCCGTAACTTGCTAGATTACGCCAACTATTAGTTTCTTAATGCGTTATACTTAGCTGCCTCTTATATTAATTATTAGCACTTTGACAGCCGCTTGTAGTTAGAATTAAGATTCTAGATACAGTATATTAATTACCAAGCTTTATTAATAACTAAGTACCCTACTATCGGTTAAGCTGGATCTGAAAAAGGCGTCTCCCATTACTAGGATTAGTTGGTCTATAAAGAGCTTGCAAAGCCGGGAAATGGTATATTTAAAGTTAGACAATTCTAATTGTTCTAGCACCGGTCTATTGTCTAATTAAATCACTGCGGGCCTAAATAACTAGCAAAGGGGTCTGGTAGATCCTATATGTATGTACTAACAAGTCCCCCGAATAGTTAATGATATAATATTAAGTAAAATTCTTAGCACTTGCCTAGATGAGAGGACTACAAAGTTACTCTTTTATAGTATAATTTAATTGTTTCCTAAGTCTCTATGGGATTTTCTTAGTCTTCTTTATAGAAGAACTAGAGGGCGAAAATTATAGAATATTATCTATATATCTACTTTCTTTAAGGTAATGTATAATCGCTCTAACGTATTACTAGTCTAAGTATGTTTAATATCTCCTATATAGTATTTATTCTAATTAAATTGCAGACTATAATTTAGGCGAATCTCTAAGACTTACAGAACTATATTAAAGAGAAAGGCGTGCAGAATGCTCTTTTATGGAAGCTACATCAACCTGTTAATATTATGGGCCTTTAATAGTAGTTATTTATATCTAGTTTAGAGTTAAGATTTTAGTATATAATTAAAATTGATTCTTTAGTCTTTGAATAAATCTGCTTGCACTATAATGTGAATTTACGTGCATGCGTCTAAAAATTTTAAAATTGCAGCGCTTATGTATTAAGGGGGAGTCGTGCTAGTAGCGTTATTGCATTTATTAGCCACCTAGTGCTTTATTAAATGGATGTGTTCCGCTAAATATCCTCCTAGTTACTGTTAACGCTCCTACTATACCTCTTGCAGTTTTGATATAAGATGCACTTCGATTAATTACTCTAGCAATGCAATCCATTACTATTATTTTTAACGTTAACGAAATCTATTGATCTAGATGACGAAGTTTACTTTATAGATATTTCTAATAAGTTAAGAGCAACCAGTCTAGTGTCTAGTAAGGGTTTTACCTATAATAGTTAATCCAGAGCTATTAGCGCCGATTACCCGCTTAATATTAATTAACTTAGCTCTCTGAAAACCACCTAAACTATTAGTTTACACCATTAGCCTGTCCCTAGTAAGACTTTACTAATACTTTATAAAGTATAACCCGACTAGCCCTTATATAAATAACGAGCCCTTGGCATCTGTATACAAGTCTTAATTATTTAAGCAACAATTTAAGTTAATAAACACGACTTTTAAGAATGGTAATAGTTGGGTTAGTATTTCGTCTAAGCTTAATAGACCAATATTAGGTTATAAGCAGAAATATTATAGCCTTTTTCTTAATACTGGAGCAAGTGGTAAATGGATAAATAAAGAGAAAGCTATTATATACTTTTTAAGGTAGGACAGGTTTCTGTTTATAAATATTGCTAGATAGGTGCCGCATTTGCCTACTTAAATTTTAGAGATGTATCTAATCCTATACGTCTTATACCTTATCCTACCAAGGCTATATATTACTTACATTTGCTAGGTTAAATAATATGTGGGATCTCTTACAACCCTATAACTTAGATATAGAGTTTTGGCGTATATCGCCGGTTAGTTTCTTTTCTTAGATGTAACTTCTAATAGCTTTACTAATATTTTTAAAGATTTTTATTGCAAATAAAGCCTTATGGGAGCCCTAGTCTTAAAAATGGACAACCCGCGAAGATCGAATCCTTATAGAGCTAGGTTACTAGGTATTACTTATAGTTTTATTATAGGATAATGTTGTAAAAGCCCTGTTAGGGAGAACACTAGGTGCATATTAGCGCTATTATAGCTATATCCTTCGCGCTAAAGAGCTGGTATAGATAGTCAAGGAAGTGAATCTCCTTATAGAATTGTGTAATAAGAAATTTCTGTTATAGAAAGTCATTAAGGGATATTTTCCGAATAGGCACCATCGATTGATTAAGGAATTCTATAAAAATAGCGAGCTAGGTAGTTGGGCGTAGCGTCCTCTAAATGTGCAGCCAGGATCTTAACGGATTTAGCGGCTATAGCTTCGGTCCTACGAGCTAGGAGGTCGTAGAAGCTGGGGGCTTATAGAAGCTAGGGGATCCTATGAGCTAGGTAATTATATAAGTAGAGTGGTCTAACCTAGCGCCCTCTAATTAATGCCTAGTGTGTAAATAGGGTATTAATGGGTTTAATAACTTCGGCTTTAATTATGCAAGCTGGATGTTTATAGGAGCTAGGTGATCCTACGAGCTAGGTAATTATATAAGTATGGTGCTTGTAGGAGCTAGGCAATCCTGTAAGCTAGGTAATTATGCGAGCTGGGCGATTATGCGAACTAGGTAATTGTGTGAGCTAGATGCTTATGGGAGCTAGCCGATCCTACGAGCTAGGTGATCGTGTGAGCTAGGTAACTATGCGAGTATAGTGCTTGTAGGAGCTGGGCAATTCTGTAAGCTAGGTAATTGTGCGAGCTGGGCAATTATGCGAACTGGGTAATTATATAAGCTAGGTAATTGTGCGAGCTAGGTAATCGTGCGAACTAGGTAATTATGCGAGCTAGGTAATTGTGCGAGCTAGGTAATTATGCGAACTAGGTAATTATACAAGTAAAGTAATCGTGTAAGTAGAGTAATTATGCGAGTAGGGTAATCTGACCTAGCGCCCTCTATTAATGCCTAGCATGTGAATGGGAAGTAAATGTTAGGAAAATACTAGAACTATAAAAAAAAGAAATATATAAGTCCTAGATCTAGAAATATTAAAGAAGTTCCTATATAAAGACCCCTTATACACACTTAGAGAAGTTCCCATATAAACAGCCCTATAAGTGTAGCTATAAGTCTAAGCCCCCTTGTATAACCCAACTACCCCTTCCTACTATACCGGAATAGATGAACAACCGCTGTGTACTATAAGCAGAGAAATGATTTAAACAAAAAGAAAACACTATAAAAAAACATGTTTATATCCTTAAGATATAAATCTATAAGTACCGTAGTTTTAAATATGACTAATAGTTGTTGACGTGGCATGCGTCTTAGGTCTATAAGAAATTTAAAAAATCCTGGGTTGTTAGCATAGATTTGCCTTCTATTATCGCTTTTAAGGTAGAAAATAAATTTATTTAAGTGAAAGCATAGATTATTATAAATGCTTTATAGCTCGCTATAAGTCAAGTGGGTAGAGACTCTGGTAAAAATAGTGAAATATTATTTTGTTCCGTGATAGGCTAAATAAAGAGAGGCTAAAGTTTTAACCCTTTTACTAGCTTTTATTAGAACTCTTCTTTGCATTTTTATCCTTTACTTATAGATTTAAAACTATAAAGTTAAGGCCACTGTATTTAACCGTCGCCTATATGGCCTTGTTGCTTAATACCTCTCTATTACTGTCTGCCCCTATTTCTTGATCTTTAGTGCTGAAACTATTTTCTTTGTTATATAATGTCTCTGCGTCCTATTTTTAATTCTTATTACTAAAGTCACTTTCTAAACTAGCTAATGCCTCTATGTTACTGTTATCTCTGAAGTCGGTTTCTCTATCTATAAACGTCTATTTACTAGCTAATAATTCAGGGACGCTGCGCTTGTAGGTACTTAGGGTTACGGATACCACTTAAGGAGAAATTATGGTTAATATTATTAGGATATAGAACAAGCCTATAGACCTCTAAGTACCGGCTGCTTAGCGCTTTAAATAAAAGATCTCCCCTAACGTAAGGCAGATTAACAGGAGTTAATTACCGCCCGTATAAGGTGGAGCGCTTATAAAGGGCTTAGCTAGAATGCCAATTAAACCACCCTAGAGGCACTAACAGCTCCTTTGCCATAAATAGGGGGTTAATATACAAGATTAACTGGCTAGGATAAGTCTACTACTTAGGCAGTATCTTGCCCTGGGAAGGATGGGCGTTAGAAGTGGATTATATAATGCTATTCCTACTAAGAGAGGTATTATTAGGGGTTATTATTAACTTCTGGTTCTAGTTTATAACTTTATGCAAACGCCTCTGAACCCTGCTAAGGCATATGGCGTTTGTTGGGAATTGTTAGCTGTTTAAATTTAGTAATAGCTTAGCTAATAGCTACCCCTAATAATGCCTCACTTAATGCTTTACTTGTGGATTACTTTAGGCGCCTGTAGTCTCAGGCGCAGATGATACGTAAGCTGAGAGTAATTACAGCCACTAAATATTATACCACAGATACTACATGAAGTGGAAAAGGGCGGCTAATATACTCCGCCTTTTTTTTCTACCTTCTGTCCTAACTCCGCCCTGGGAGAGAAATGGAATATAAACGTTATACTCCTAGTTTTTATATACTATTAATTCAACTTACCTTTAAATTTGACCTCTTAACTATATATCCCTTACTATCCTTATAAGAATACCAGATATTATGTATGTTACCTTAACTAAGCTTAGATACGTTGCTAATATAACCTATAGGTCCTTAATTGGTACTTATAAAAATATTACAATATGCTATTACCCCGAAGATAATATACCTGTTTATTAACTTGCTAGAAACCTTAAATTATCCTAAAATTGCATTAATAATAAAGATATAGTATCTACCAGTAGGGAAAAGAAATAATTGTAGCTTTTTAACCCTATGCAGAAACAGATGCCTTGTACGCCTGTTTAAATACCTAATAGGGTCAACTCTTATAAAATTGATAATAATACGGAGGGTAATATATAAGAAGATATGGAAATGTATACCAATTACCTTAAGAGCCTAGAAGGCTGTAGTGAAACTAAAACAGTCTTACCTAAGCTAATAGAGAGCTATGGCGAGGCTAAAACAGACTTACCTTAACCAAAAGAGGTTTATATTAAAGGTTTGCCGGTGCCTCTAGGTATGTTTATAAAACACCTATATTTATTTAGCAATACTAATAAGTAAGTAGGGAATAGCTTAGCTAATCTTATAATATTTCTTAGAGTTGCATCTCCCCTATTTAAAATATTAACGATTTCTAATGCTATAATTTTGTGTAGATAACTGAAGTATCTTATCTCGTAGTTGCCTTTTTATTTTATAATAAAGGATTTAAGATGTCTCTGAAGCCCTAGTTATAAATCATTTGTATCTACGTTTGGCCCTATTGTAGTAATATGCTGGTATTCTACCTAGGTTTTAGCCGTGGACATACCACCAAATAGACTTGTATTATACTATGCTAAGAATCCCCGTCTCTTTCGCCGTTATGCTAAGATATACAAACCACTTAAAGATATTATAATAGAGATAGCTAAGAGGAGCAAACCGTATAAGTAAGAAGATCAACTAGGAAAGGCATTAGAGGATTTATTAGAAGAGATATTAAGGAGAAGGGTACGTAAGAGAAAGGTAGATTTTACTATAGATAGAGATCCTAAGAGGTCTAAGGTATAAGAAATTTCTTATAAGGAAGATTTTTGCAATTATATTCTTATCTTTTGGTATTAAGAATTAAGGCGTTAATTAGGATTTTTTTGGCTTAGTGTTTTATTTCTATCTAGTTGCTTCTATGTTAAGAATATCTCGTTATTGTTTGCGTGTATGGACAAGTTTTTGCATATTGGATTGAAGTTAAGAGACTCGCTTACAGTCCTTTGCGAAATATCGTGGACTCGGGCCGGAGTAAGCCCGCGCACCACCCACCACCAAACTTTGTATGGAAATCGATGGAATTAATTATTCTTACCTACCCACGCCTTTAAACCTCGCT
>Ga0307507_10004957_pt1 | contig 22649 bp, 8 predicted proteins | sample 7_EM_MG_FD_207223 | JGI IMG/M metagenome (GOLD analysis project Ga0307507, IMG submission 207223) | Populus trichocarpa ectomycorrhiza microbial communities from riparian zone in the Pacific Northwest, United States - 7_EM | ecosystem: Host-associated > Plants > Roots > Unclassified | place...
TACAAGTGTAAGTATATTAGGGGTTTTTGCCAAGACTATCCGGAGACTATCCGGATAGTCTCCGGATACTATCAGCTAATAGGTCTATTATCCGAGAGGGCTATCCGGCCTATCCTCCGCAGGTCTGCTCTTCGTAGCTTAAAGCCCTAGGGGCTTATCAGAAGATTAATCAACCATTAAGTCAAGATCATTAATCAATCAACCCATTTCATTAATGAACTGCTCTATATGCACTTCGTGACAAATATAGCATTATAAAAACTTATTATATAAAGAGGTAGAAGGTTAAATAAGATATTAGAACAGCTATTACTATATTAGGTGTTGAATACTTAAAATTGAAAAGGTTATAGGATAGAGCGGGAGCGACGGTTCCAAAGTGAATATCCGCAACGTCCTTAATTATACTGCGGGTCTCTTCGTGTAGGGCTTCGTGTAGAGCTTCGAGCAGAGCTTCGAGCAGAGCTTCGAGCAGAGCTTCGAGCAGAGCTTCGAGCAGAGCTTCGTGCAGAGCTTCGAGTAGAGCCCCGTGCAGAGCTCCGAGCAGAGCTCCGAGCAGAGCTCCGAGCAGAGCCCCGTGCAGAGTCCCGTGCAGAGCTTCGAGCAGAGCTCCGTGCAGAGCTTCGAGCAGAGCTTCGTGCAGAGCTCTGAGTAGAGCTCCGTGCAGAGCCCCGTGCAGAGCCCCGTGCAGAGCTCCGAGCAGAGCTTCGAGTAGAGCTCCGTGCAGAGCTTCGAGCAGAACTTCGTGCAGAGCTTCGAGTAGAGCTCCGTGCAGAGTTCCGTGTAGAGCTTCGAGCAGGGCTCCGTGTAGAGCTTCGTGTAGAGCTCCGTGCAGAGCTTCGTGTAGGGCTCCGTGCAGAGTTTCGTGCAGAGCTCCGTGCAGAGCTTCGTGCAGAGCTCCGTGCAGAGCTTTGAGCAGAGCTTTGTATAGGCGTTTGTGTAGCGTTCGTGCAGACGTTCGTGCAGACGTCTGTTGTGTGGACATATTGTGTTTATTGCTGACGATTTAATTACCAACACATTGCCCGTGCGGCGGCGCTTTCTGCTTAACATTGCGGGGGCTGATGGGGTAGATATATTAATTAATTATAGAGCTGCTTCTACAGATTAATTTAACGGTATTTATAAGATAATAGCTATTATAGGGGGGCATATTAATTTTATTTAAGAAGGTAACTGCTCTATATAAGAGTAAAGTTGGATTGCTTAAGAAATGCTATAAAAGTCTCTTAGATTATAGAATTAACTTTTTAATAAAAAAGGTTAGCGATATCTGCTTATAGATATATATATGTCTACTAATTAATTCTATAGTTTAAGCTTACTAAGGTAAGGTATATATAGGCTTAATTACCCTATATAGGACTAATAAAAATCCAAACTATATATTAGACCTTTTTATAAAGGTCTTACTAAAAGCGGTTAGCGTCTTGGCAAAGTAAGCCTTAGTTAAAAGGTCTAGAAATAATTACCTTAGTAAGCTTAAACTATAGAATTAATTAGCGGATATACGTATATCCATAAGCGGATATTACTAACCTTTTTTATTAAAAAGTTAATTCTATAGTCTAAGAGACTTTTCTAGCATTTTTTAAGCAATCTAACTTTATTTATATATAGAGTAGTTACCTTCTTAAACAAAATTAATCTACCCCCCTATAATAGCTATTATTTTATAAATACTGTTAAATTAATCCGCAGAAGCAGCTCTATAATTAATTAATATATCTACCCCATTAGCCCCCATGATGTTAAGCAGAAAGTGCCGCTGAACGGGTAATGTGTCTATTAAATTGCCCACTGCCTACCCAAACAACAACCACCTAAGGACTTTAAGCTGCTTATTACTACTATCTTAGGGGGCTACAAAGGTCTGCACGAAGCTCTGCACAAAGGTCTGCACGAAGCTTTACACGAAGCTCTGCACAAAGCTCTGCGTACGGAGGCTTTTCACGAAGCTATGCACGAAGCTCTGCACAAAGCTCTGCGATGGAGGCTTTACACGAAGCTCTGCACGAAGCTTTGCATAAAGCTCTGCGTACGGAGGCTCTACGCGAAGCTTTGCGCGAAGTTCTGCACGAAGCTTTGCGGAAGCTCCGTACGAAGCTTTGCGCGAGGCTCTACACGAAGCTTTGCGCGAAGCTCCGCACGAAGCTTTGCACAAAGCTCTACGTACGGAGGCTCTACGCGAAGCTTTGCGCGAAGCTCTGCACGAAGCTTTACGGAAGCTCTGCACAAAGCTTTACACGAAGCTCCGCACGAAGCTTTACAGAAGCTCTGCACAAGGCCTTACACAAAGCTCTACATAAGGCTTTGCACAAAGCTCTACATAAGCTTTACACGAAGCTCCGCACGAGGCTTTGCAGAAGCTCTACACGAGGCTTTGCACAAAGCTCTGCTCGAAGCTCTGCACGAGGCTCTGCTCAAAGATCTGCTCGAAGCTCTGCTCGAAGCTCTGCTCAAAGCTCTGCACGAGGCTCTGCTCAAAGCTCTACACGAGGCTCTGCTCGAAGCTCTGCTCGAAGCTCTGCATAAGGCTCTGCTCAAAGCTTTGCACAAGGCTCTGCACGATACTCTGCAAGAGGCTCTACACAAGGCTCTGCTCTATGTTAGCGACTCAGTCAATCGAGGCACGAGCACGGCAAGAGGGACGCGCAAGCCTGTACGATTGGAATGTCTATAAACGAGGATCCAAAGCTAGAGAAAGGAAAGGAGAAGAAGAGCAGCGCCGCTCGATGTTTTATGCGATCCTCGCGTTACGTGACCGCAATCTGCGGCAATCTATAGCAATTTGCCAGTACCGTAATACTATCCGAGATTGTCTAAAACTGTCTGCAATTGTCCGCTACAATCCACTGCCATAATCCACCGTTTTCCACCAGCGCCGTAACACTCTAAGCTCTGCACGAAGAGACCCGCAGTGCGATTAAGAACGTTGCGGATATCCATTCGAACCGTCGCGCCCACTCTATGATACAACCTCTCCAAGTTCGAGTTTCCGGCACCTAATACGGTAGCGGCTGTTCTAGTATCTTATTTAACCTTCTACCTCTCCGTCCTATAGGTTTTTGTAGCGGTATACTATAGGATAGCTTAAATATCCGTAACTTAGCAGTTAGCGCGCGATAAGGTTTTAGTGAGTATTTATATACTATAACATAGACGCTATATATCCGCTAGGCTATAATAGATTCTTTAGGGTGGCTATTATAGATCTATATAGGTTTTATATATATTAGCTAGCGTTTAATAAAGTTATATATAGTTACAGAATTGCTAATAACCATTTTTTTTTTAACGAAAATAATCTTAAGACCTAAAAATACCTAAGTAATAAAAATAATATATTCTAAAAGCCTATATTCTATTATATAATCAATTAACTTTGGGGAATAATATAAAATACTAGTGTTGAGTTATTTTAATATCCGCAACCTCCGCAACGCGGATTTCGTCGGAATACTAAGAAACTTTATCTCAGTTGACTCAGACCCTCGGAGAGAAAATCCACCGGCTGGCACCGCCACACCTCTGTAACCCCTGTGACTTCTGCAAACTCCTAAGCCAATTAGCGACCGGCGCCGCAGCCTAACGTACGCCGCAGGCGTTAGCGCTTGCGCTAGTTTTAGCAGCCAATTACAGAGCGCCGAGGTGAATTCCTCTCTAAGGGTCTAAGAGATTATGGGCGCCTTTTATAAGGGCTGTATAGCCTCGCTAGTGGGTAACGGTTCTGTTACCTTTAACGTTATATATCGTCCCCTAATATAGCGCTGCTTAGCTTGCCAATACCTCTATTTAAAAGCTTATTTCTTACTCTATGTATTGCATCCGGAATAGAGCCTAATTGTTCCCCTAATATCTCTACAAACGTCTCTACAAACGTCGGTACGAACGCCTACACGAACGCCTACACGAACGCCTACACGATCGCCTGCACGAACGCTTGCACGAACGCTTGCACGAACGCCTATACAAAGCTCTGCTCAAAGCTCTATACAAAGCCGTTTACAAGACCTTTAAAAACAAGCCTAAATACAAGGTCTATATAGAGAAGCTCTCTGCTCTCTGCTCTGCTCTGCTCTCTGCTCTGCTCTCTGCTCTGCTTTCTGCTCTGCTCTGCTTTCTTCTCTGCTCTCTACTCTGCTCTCTACTCTCTGCTCTGCTCTACTTAAAGCTCTACCAAAGCTCTACTCGAAGCTCTACACAATGCTCTACTTTCTGCTCTACTTAAAGCTTAATACGGAGCTCCAAAGCTCTCCTAATACGCAGCACTGATATACTAGGAAGACCCTATAATCGTCTACACAAACGGCTCTATAAACGTCTATACGATTAATTAACTAAACGCCCGTACAAATGTCTGCACGTCTGCACGTCTGCAATCTAAGAGTATGTTACAGAATATGTGCATAAAGGTGAAAAAATCGCTTATTTTTTCTAAGTTATTTTACGTGTAGTTTTAATCATGCCTGCGTATAAAGTAGTTTTACCGTAAAATAACTTAGAAAAAATAAGCCTCTATACACCTTTTTTGCAACATACTCTTACACGTCTACACGCCTGCTTATAGCTCTGCATAAGGCTCTACACAAAGCTCTGCACGAAGCTCTGCACGAAGCTCTACACAAAGCTCTACACGAGGCTCTGCACGAGGCTCTGCACGAGGCTCTGCACGAGGCTCTGCCTAGGGCTTACCCCCTGCTGCGAAGCAGCCCCCGCAACGCAGCACGACGGAGGGATAGGTATAGTTTAACTAGGTAAGCTGGTTATTATAGGATAGAAAAGGTGCCTCTATAAATTTGAAAGGAAACAGAGTGGTAGTAGTAGAGTACGGCCATTATTTTAATACAGCTGGCGGAGAGGGACCGGGTTTAAAAACGCGCCTTTAAACTTTAAGGCTGTATCTCGCCCCCTAATACGGTAGTTAGCTAGTTATAATTATTATAATTAAATAAAAGAAGAGATTATAATTTAAATGCATTACGCACTAAGACTATAGCTAGTATATTAACCCCATTATAGTTACTTAAAGTTAGCATACATTAAGAATCGGGCCCGGTTTACAGCAAACGCGCGCCCATAATCTCTCAGACGCTTCGCAGAGGAATTTTTGGGTGGCAGGGGTGGTAGGGGGTAGCGCGACGTTCTATTGGCTCAAGAGTTAGTGCGCGCCGCGAGTGGGACTATGTGGGGCCATGCAACGCCACAAATTCCTCGGAGAAGCGGCTGAGGCACCGGAGATAAAAGAAACTTTGGAAATGTCCCTCAGACGGGATTCTGGTGGTTTCGCACAAATGTAGTTAGTTAGCTTGCGGACCGATTGAAAATCCGCACCAACAGAATCACGTCTGAGCTTGCTGAGGTAATGGAAACGAGACAATGAGTGCTTGCAGCCTTGCCTCGCTGGACGTCAGGCGGCAGTGCGCGCCATGAGGCTGAACGGCAACAAACGCCGTTGCCAGGCCTGCCAGGCTGTTACTTCATACTCTACACGAGACTCGTCCCCAAAAAAAACCCTCCGCCTTCTTGCGTCCCTCGTAACGATTCCGAATGTCGCGCCGACTGCGCCGTGAAGACTATACGGTAGGATGGGTGTGCGCGCTCTCGGTCGAGCTGGCCGCGGCGCAGGAGATGCTCGACGAGGAGCACGAGGACCTAGAGCCCGACATCAGCAATCATGACGAGATTCTATACTATCTAGGGTCGATGAGTAGGCATAACGTTGCAATTGTATGCCTGCCCGCTGGCCGGATAGGTAATAATCCAGCAGCGGCCATCGCAACGCAGATGAGGGCGACGTTCAAGGGCATCCGGTTCGGACTGTTGGTGGGCATCGGCGGAGGCGTACCAAGCGCAGAGGCGGACATCCGGCTCGGGGACGTGGTGGTCAGTCAGCCGCACCGGAGCTTCGGCGGCGTTGTACAGTACGACATGGGGAAGGCGACGCCAAGCGGGTTTGGGAGGACGGGATCGCTGAACTCTCCGCCGCAGATGCTGCTAGGAGCGGTGGCCGGAGTGCAGGCGAACGAGCTCCGGGGCAAAGGCAGGCTCTCCGAGCACGTCTCCAAGCTCGGCCGCATTCCCAAGTTCCAGCATAGCAAGACAGGCCCTGACGTTCTGTTTGAGGCAGCCTATGACCACGAAGGCGGCCAGACCTGCGAACAGTGCAGCGCCGACAGGCAACAGGCGCGACAGCAGCGAGAGAGCGAGAAGGAAGTCGTGGTGCATTACGGGACGATTGCATCCGGGAACCAGGTGATGAGGAACGCTGCTGAAAGGGACAAGGTCAGCGCTGAGCTCGGCGGGGTGCTCTGCTTCGAGATGGAGGCGGCGGGCCTGATGAACAGCTTCCCGTGTCTCGTGATCCGCGGCATCTGCGATTATGCCGACTCGCACAAGAACAAGAGGTGGCAGGCGTATGCGGCAGGGACGGCAGCGGCATGGGCGAAGGAAGTGCTGTCGGTGATACCGCCAGCAGACGTGGCGAAGACCCACACTGTCGAGGAGATGATTGGTAGGACAAATGGTCAGTATAGCTAACATCTTCTGTTTGTGCTGTATTGGCACTGATGCGACGCTAGAACATGCACCTATCCCGAACTATCATATTACGTTCCCTAAGCATCAACACGTTGTGGAACAAGACGTAGGAAGAGAAGAGTTTAGGTTAGGAGTTGTACTCTACGACCAGCAAAGGTACAGCGAGGCTGAGAGGCTGCTCCAACAAGTAGTAGACGGGCGGGAGAGGACACTCGGTAGAGACCATGCGGGCACGCTTGGTAGCAAGCACTGGCTAGGACGTACACTCTATTGCCAGCAAAGGTACAGCGAGGCTGAGAGGCTGCTCCAACAAGCGGCAGATGGGCGGGAGAGGACACTCGGCAGAGACCATGCGGACACGCTTAGTAGCAAGGCCTGGCTAGGAGCTACACTCTATAATCAGAACAAGTATAGCGAGGCCAAGGGGCCGCTCCAACAAGCAGCAGATGAGCGGGAGAGGACACTCGGCAGAGACCATGCGAGCACGCTTGGTAGCAAGAACTGGCTAGGACGTACACTCTATTACCAGCAAAGGTACAGCGAGGCTGATAGGCTGCTCTAACAAGCAGCAGATAGGCGGGAGAGGACACTCGGCAAGACCGTGCGGACACGCTTAGTAGCAAGGACTGGCTAGGAGCTACACTCTATAATCAGAACAAGTATAGCGAGGCCAAGGGGCCGCTCCAACAAGCAGCAGATGGGCGGGAGAGGACACTCGGCAGAGACCATGCGAGCACGCTTGGTAGCAAGAACTGGCTAGGACGTACACTCTATTGCCAGCAAAGGTACAGCGAGGCTGAGAGGCTGCTCCAACAAGCAGCGGACGGGTAGGAGAGGACGCTTGGCAGCGATGAGGACACGCTCGATAGCAAGCACTAAGGGGCTTTATAAGTAGAGAAACAGACACTCTGATATGCGTAGGGGAGTGTATCGGCGAAGGTTAATGGCATATACTGTACTGTATAAAGAATTGTAGACACATTAACTTACTCGAGCGTATATCAAGCAGACGCGCATGAGATCAGCAAGTGTGACTAGCAGTAATTGGGATAATCCGGATGGCGCGCTCTAGCTAAGAGAATGGTCGACCCACTTCGCCCGCAACGGTTGCTGTAATGCAGTGATTAGAGCTGGAGCTAATATAGCAAAACCTTTGCAAAGCTTAGTACGGGCAAACGGAGTAAAGAAGACCGAATAGTATAGTAGGGCTGCACACACCTCAATGTTACATAATAAGACCGCCATGTCTCGAAGCCACCACCGTGGAAGCATCTGCGAGCAAGTCTCAAGGGTACCTGGGAATCCGCCAGCTGAACCTTGTAGAGCGTTGCTAACCAGGGACCCTGGAATTCACTGACAGGCACGCGTGGCAAGGGGAAATTGGTGGTTTTCATAACTATTTCATAAGCATGAAGTTTCTTTATAGTAATTACGAAGGCCGCCGGCTTTAAAAACGGTCCAATTTTTTAAGCGAGTATTTTGCGCATTTTAGGCCCACGATAATAAATAAATAGCAATTGCGTCTTGAATTTAACTATTGTAAAATTCTAAATAATAACTAATCTGCTTCTTCTCTATCGCATAATGCTTTAATTAAGAGTTTTAGGTGTTAGGTTGAAATTGCATACGAATTCCAAAAGGTAGAGATTTTGGCGTTCCTTGCGTTTTGGCAGATGGATGATTTTCAAAACCGTCGGCCTTCGTACTCGCACTTACGGTCCGGAACTACCCCGGCTGTTTCAATCTCTGGTAAAGAACTATTGGATCTGAATTTCTCACGAACCATGCACACGATGCGGCTTCGGCCAACGCGTGATTTTTTTACCCTGGGGTTGAACAGCATTCTACCAAATCCAAACGCTAACTACTAACCGGTCCCTCAGAACCACCTACACCACCTCGTCAATTCTAGTTGTTAGCGCCTTACTAGTGACGCCTCTCAGGCGGAAATCCTCATATAGATTATTGACCGAGGTCTATACTTTCGGATCCCAGATTTCAAACTTTGCCAAGCCTACTTCTAATTAGTTTAAAAAAAAAGTTGCCCGCGGTAAGTCATAGCAGAATTCACATAACAAACTTTAAAATCAAAACATTATATACCTACCTTTTTGTTAGCATCTTTATTAACATCTCTATTAACACCACTATATATACCGTAAATGGCAGATCCTGCTGTAATTAAGTGCAGCAAGTGCATATCTATAAGCCCTACCTTAACTTTATCAAAAACGGCCCTTTAAAGAAGCTTTTAAAGCTATGCCAGTTATATTAGTTAGAGGCGCGTTTTCCCCCTATACTACTTCTACTTCTACTTACTTCTCTAGGCCTCTAAATATAGTTTAAATAAGCGGAAAGCTCTTATGGAGCTAGGTTCTACTGTTACGGACAGCTTAAGTACGATGCTACGACTACTTGGAGAAGAGTCGGAAGAAGCTAGTTGGTTAATAAGGGCACGGTCCAGGATGGAACCGGTAGAACCATGTAACGAGGAGTGGTAGCCGAGTCACGTAATAAGCTCTATGAGCTCTATAAGCTCCGTAAGGTCTGTTACGTACCTTACGTACCTCACATACCTTACGTAGCGAAGGGATTTCTTAGGCGTACGATTGTGTATTTAAAGGACCACAGTCCCTATCTAAATAGTTCTCTCTTCGTAGTAAATCTCAGAATACAATTAGAGTTAATCTATTAGGCAACCACTCTACTAGTTATTATTACGTTGTTGACTTTATTTAATATCTACATACCTAGCCCATTAATAGGACCCACCGTAGTTACTGCTACAAGATTCCGTTACACATTTACTACCTAGTTACAGTATTAACAAGTCGAACAACATGCCACCTAAAGCACTAGTTACGACGCTATTAACGGCAGTAACTACCTTAGGGATAAGCGGAGACACTAGTATAGCAGATACTAACTTGCAGTTAGTTACGGTAGGTTAATTATAAGAGATGGTTAATAAGTTAACAGAGAATAACGTAATACTTAAAGAACGTATTAACAGAATAGGAGCAGCAAAGGTTAAGCTACCTTTAGTTAAGCGGTTTACAGGAGAGAAGTTAAAGCTTAAAGGGTTTCTTATATAGATGAGGTTTAAGATTATATAAGAGGGACCAAAGCTTGCCACAATTATAGATTAGGTGGTCTATATAGGACTATTCTTATTAGGAAGAGCACTTAAGTAGTTTAAGCTATATCTTACCAAGATATAGAAGAATGGATAAATAACCACTAGCTTAAAGGTCAAGTATATATTTTTAAGTTGGGAAGGGTTCTTAATATAACTTACATAGATATTCGGTGACCTTAAAGCCACTATAACAGCAGAACAGAAACTTTAGAACCTAACGCAACAGACTTTAGCAATAGAGTATATAACATAGTTCTAAACGCTAGCTATATAGATTAAATAGAATAATAAGGCGCTTATGGTATAGTATAAATAGGGACTTAAGGTAAAAGTCTAAGACGCAATTATCCTAATAGAAGATGCGGACACCCTAAGGGAATTAATTAATTAAGTAATTAAGATTAATAATAGGATCTACTAAAGGGAGTAGACCAAGAAGGGTTAGGATAGAGTTCTATAGTTGTATAAGGCGCATAGTACGCAATAACAGACGCAGAATTAAAAACTATAGAATGGCAGACTAGAGCCAATGGACCTAAGCGGTACCAAAGAACCTAGAAGATGGAATAAGAAACTATGGAAACCTAGAGGTCAAGGATTAAGTAATTATAGGACTAAGGAGCAAAGGCTAAACCAGAGATTTTAGCAGCAGAAGACGTTTAGGCGGACTCTATAGTAAAATTAGTAGTTTAAAGATAGAGCTTATATAAATTACGGGAAATAAGGTTATTTTGCCAAAGACTACAGAGGTGGTTAAAGTAACCATATGGTAAAGGGAACCAGACTAGCAGATAATACATATATACAAAGGGACGACGGTGCACTACAAGGAATAAAGAAATGTTTAATTAACAGTTTCGCGTTTTGTTATAATAACGCATGCCGAATTTATAAGGACGCTAAGTACGGCGCAAGTTACTGGCTATAGGAGCTAAAGTTATCTAAGTTTAGAGGAACTAATAAACCAGCTCGTAGATTGGATATTAAAAATAATAAATTTAACAAAGGTAAAGCATTTACCAATAATAAGGCAATGGAGGCAGCTTACTAGGAGCGTGTAGACCTTAGAGAAGTTAAAATAAAAGCAGAAACTAAGACCACCATAAAACACGGTTTAGTAACGGGTATTATAACACTATTAGATACAATTTCCATTGCTTTATAAGACGGAAGGAGTAATATTAATAAAAGATTAAGCAGACAGACAACTATTAGTGCTAGCTTACCACTTAATAAAGGCAAAAGGCTATAGGCTTAAGATTCTTAAGAAGAGATAAAAGACGCTTAAGATTCTTAAAGTAAGATAAGATATACCTAAGGACCTATAATGGACGAAAACCAATAGGAAAGGGCAATAACTTAGTTTAGTAATAAACAAATAAGTACAGGGCATAAGTTTAAGAACTACAAGTTTGGGAAATAAATAAGAACGTTAATTCTAGGTAAACATAGTGTTCAGCCTAAAGATTAAAAAGTTAATACAGAGATTAAGAAGCAAGGTAACTTTAAGGATCTAGCTGCAAGATATAGGAAATAAGAAACTATAGATAAATTTAGGGCAAGAATTATTACATAGCAAGAATAAAAACTAGATAGAAGGTTTATAGTAGGTTATATAAGGAACAGAGCACCTATATAACGAGTTACCAATAGGCCTAAGGCAGGGACGTCTAGAGTAAAATAGTTGGACAAACTGGAATAAGAAGAGGATCTAGATATCCCAACTAGATTTAAAGAAAGACATACTAAAGGTTATTATAACGTAGCAATAATAAGGTACTTTCTTATAGATAGACTATATACAGTAAACCAGTTGTATGGAAAGTGGTATAGGCAACGACACAACGATAAATGGGAAGACTTTTATATATAGCTGGATAAAAAAGTTGTCTAAGACTAACCCATTATAGAGAAACGCATAAATTATATTAAAGGAGCGTTAATTATAACATTAAGGAACCTAGAAAAGGGATCTAGGGACTAAAAAGGTGAATAATAAGTCTTAGTACCCGCAGAAGAAAGACTAATAGTTAGATCGGCTAAATAGAGGTTTAAACTTAAGGATAAAGACAAACTAAGAGTTAACCTAAGTCACTTAGCGCATTATACACTATTATAGATAGCTTATATAGATAACACGTGCAATATATATAGAGCACTAAAGAATAAGAACTAAAAGTACCCAGTAAGGATATATTAGGCACTAGAAGAAAAACGGTTTAGGGACGCCAAGTATATGCATAGATAGCACCTAGTAGAAGTATAGAGTTAAGGGGACCTAATACTTTAACTAGGAAGATTCCTTACGGAAGAATGCCTAGACAGATAATAGTGGTAGGAATACCCAGAGAACACTTATCTATAGTATATAGAGGAAAAGAAACAAACTAAGTACTGGCCTAGGTTGGACCAAGTATAAATAGGATCTAGTAGCCAGCAGTTAGGAAAAGGGGAGGCCTACGGGACTAGAGGGAACTAGTAGTAGAGCCTTAAACCCTTAAAGGAATTTAAGGACAATACCTAAATTTATAAATCTAATGGCAAGATTAACAGTTTGAAGCGTTAATAGATAGTAGAGCAATAAAAAACCATATATTACTAGTAGTAGTAGAAAGGATAGGGTTACTATACAGACAAAAGGAATACCTATATCCACTTACAACAATTTTAGAAGATTAGATAGCCTATAGAGGAGGCATTATTAATCTTAAAACAGGACCTATTTAGTTAACTATTAAAGGAAGATAAGTTAAGATGTCTTTTAATATCCTACCATTAGGACAGAATAAGGCAATACTAGGAATACCTTAGTTACAGGAATATAATCTAAAGATTAATTAGGTTATAGGTTAGGTTAATATTAGAGATACTTAACAACACAAAGTACAATAATAAACCAAGTTAGTATGGTACTAAGTCGGAGCAACATATAAGGAGACTAAGCGAAGCTTAAGTTATATACCAAAAAGATACCACAAGTATGGTAAAAAACTATAGTTACTAGAAAGTAAAAAGCTGTCAGAACATATAGTATGGGACTATAAGATAGAATTAGAACTAGGAATAAGTCTAAAGTTCTTTCTAATCTATAGGCTAACTAAAGTAGAGTTATAAGCACTAAAGGAGTTTGTTTAGAAGAACTTATAAAAGGGATATATTAGACCGTCGCAGTTATTAGCAGGATATCCAGTATTATTTATCCTAAAGAAGAACGGAAAACTTAAAATGTATATTAACTATAGACAGTTAAACAGCATTACTAAGAAGGATAGATATCCTTTACCCTTAATTAGCAAAATCTAAGACAGGATAGGCAACGCGTAAATCTTTATAAAGATAGATCTAAGGTAGGCGTACTATTAGATTAGGATTAAGGAAGGCGATAAATAGAAGGCAGCCTTTAGGTTAAAGGAAGGACTATACAAACTATTAGTTATGCAGTTTAGACTTATAAACGCACTAGTAACGTTCTAGAAGCAAATTAATAGTATATTAGAAGAACACCTTAATAAGTTTATTATAGTATACCTTGACGATATTATCATCTACTTAATAAGTGAGGAAGAGCATAGAGAATACGTTAAATAGGTCTTAAAGAGACTACAAGAAGAACAGATACTAGTAGCAATTAAGAAATACGAGTTCTTTACCCAGAAGACCGATTTTATCAGATTTATTATTAAGCTAGGACATATTAGCATGGACCTAAAGAAAGTTAAAGCTATAGTAAGTTGGCAAGAACTAGAGAACGTTATATAGTTAAGATTGTTTCTAGGGTTTTGCAACTACTATAGGAGGTTTATTATATAGTAGTTAAAGAATATTAAGCCATTTATAAGGCTAACAAAGAAAGAGAAACCGTAGGTTTAGGAGAAAGAATAAAGGAGGTTATTTAAGGAACTTAAGGAGTTGTTTACCCAGGAACTAATCCTCAAGATCTATTAACCAAAGTTAGAGACAGTTATTAAGACAGACGCATTAGACTTTGCACTAGGAGTATGCTTATTATAGAAATATTAGGACGTATAGTATTTAGTAGCATATTACAGTTAAAAGATAACACTACTAGAGTTAAACTATAATATCTACAATAAGGAGTTGCTAAGTATAGTTGCAGTACTTAAGAAATAGAGAGCATTCTTACAAGGCATAGAGAAACTATTTATGGTCAAAACGGACTATAAGAACCTTATAGGATTTCTAGCAATAAAGGAACTTAACTAAAGACAGGTTAGATAGGCGGAAATACTTACAGAATACCATTTCGAAATTTAGTATACTAAGGGTACGGATAATGCACAAGCAGACGCTCTAAGCAGAAAGGCTAAACTACAAAATAGTGAAAAACCATTAGGGGCTTTATTACGGAAAGATTAAGACAGATTAATTAGGTATAATTATCCAAAAATTACAGCAACTAAAGAAAGTTAGATCTATAAATTACTAGAAAGTAATTAGACATAAAAGATCTAAGACGCATAGGCCGAGGATCTAGACTTAGATTAGTACAAAAATAGAAAAGCAACTTATATTCTAAGATCTATTATAGGGGAGTTTATTAAGTTATTCTATAAGGGACTAATATAAGGACATAATGGAGCCACGGGCTTAGTATTAAGACTTTAGGAAAAGTATATTATTTAAGAAATCTAGGGACTAGTAAGACAAGTTATAAGGGAATATCCAGATTGCTAAAGAAACAAACTAATAAGGCATAAGCTGTACGGAGGGCTATAACCTATTAAAATACCAAAAAGACCATGGGAGGTTATATTGTAGGACTTTATTATAAAGTTACTAAAGTTAAGAGATTCTATTATAGGACAAGATTATAACACAATTTTAGTAATAGTAGACAAGCTTATAAAGTGGGGATACTTTATAGCATATATAGAAGAGATATTAGCAGAAGATGTCGCTAGAATCTATGTAAAGGAAGTATTTATAAGACATGGAGCACTAAACAAAATCATATTAGACAGAGATTTAAGATTTATAGCAGCATTTTAGGAAGTATTTCTGGCAGAATAAGGGGTTCGCGTAGCAACATTAATAGCATATTATCCGCAGACGGACGGATAAATAGAAAGATTAAACTAGACACTAGAACAGTATCTAAGGTATTACGTTAATTATATACAAAACGATTGGGTATCGTTATTACTAGTTATATAGTTTATATATAATGCAATACTATAGGAAGGAATAGGAACATTACCATTTAAGGCGAATTACGGATATAAGCTAAGAATATCGCTATCGCCACAATAAATAAAGAAGATAAGTAGCACAGCTAAGCAAAGAATGGAGACTTTAATAAATCTTTATACAAACCTTATAGAAACAGCTAAACTAGTACAAGAACAAATAAAAAGGTACTATAATGCTAAGAGATCTAAGGGACCAGGTCTTAAGGAGGGGGATAAAGTGTAGCTACTATATAAAAACTTTAAAAGTTAATGACCAAGTAAAAAGTTAGACCACGTTAGACTAGGACCTTTTAAAATCACGTAGAGAATTTCATTAGTTATATTTAAGCTAAACCTACCAGCTAAAATAAAAATCTACCTAGTACAGCATATCGCAATGCTAGAGCTAGCACATAGAAATGTTAAGCCACTAGTCTATAAGGCAGACACATATAGAGGGTAAGAAAAGGACAAATAGTAAGTTTTAAAAATCGTCAGTTATAAGAACATTAACAGTAAAATATAGTACGAAGTAAAGTAGATAGGCTACAGTAAGACTACCTAGGAACTACTAAGTAACCTAGAGAACGCTATAGGAAAGGTATAAGAGTATTAGAAGAAAGCAGGTTAGGGAGTATTAAAAAAGGGTCGCCAAAGGACAAGTTACCTAAGGGGGACCCAGGAAGAGCAACTACCACATTACTTAGAGTTGTTTCCTTCTCTAGAAACGTTACTCTCTTATTACCTAACTTAGACAAACCCTGTTAAACAAGTTTCTACTCCTTAGAACAGACCTTTTTACAAACCTTCTTAAGACGGAGTAACTAAGCGGAAGCAGAAAGACGAGCATTAAGGGCACGCTATTAAGCAGCAGACGACTCTAGCTCTGCCTCCCGGGATTGGCGCACTTTATTAAGAGCACTCGTAAGCTTACCGTTAAGTTTTATAGCGGTAGATTAAACGCGAGACCCTATAATAAGTTACTTAGGGAACTTAAAGACTATTAAGAGTTATAGGATATATACACTTAGCGTTAGAAATGAAGCAAACATCGCAAGACGATTAAACGTTTAACTTTATACACTCAGAATAGGAGGAAGGTTGGCGACCGGAGGGAGCTGAGATTGTAATATAAAGCAACCCCTCTTTCGCACAACGAAAGCATAAAGGAGACATTATTTTACTAAGCAATAGTATGGTAGCAATAGTGCGGGCACATTGTTAGGACGAAGAAAAAGAAGATGCTTTAGGTATAATAAGTAAAGATATTAACCAAATTAATTAAACAGACATTATACCTCTAGTGGACAACTTAGAGATATTAGGAATCTTTAAGGACAAAGATGGATAGGAGGGAGGTGGTATTACAGACAGCTTAAGTACAATGCTATGACTACTTGGAGAAGAGTTAGAAGAAGCTAGTTGGTTAATAAGGGCACAGTTTAGGATGGAACCGGTAGAACTATGTGACGAGGAGTAGTAGCTAAGTTACGTAATAAGCTCTGTAAGCTCTATAAGCTCTATAAGGTCTATTATATACCTTATATACCTTATATACCTTATATACCTTATATACCTTATATACCTTATATACCTTATATAGCAAAGGGATTTCTTAGGCGTACGATTGTGTATTTAAAGGACTATAGTCCCTACCTAGATAGTTCTCTCTTTGTAGTAAATCTTAGAATACAATTAGAGTTAATCTGTTAGGCAACTACTCCACCAGTTATTATTACGTTGTTGACTTGGTTTAATATCTACACACCTAGCCTATTAACAGGACCCACCGTAGTTACTGCTATAAGGTTCCGTTATATCTACGACTAAAACTTATCCTGCAAAGCGCCAGCTAAATACTCCACCTAAAAATAATACTAAGAAAGCCTTTTTACCTCGCGGCTAGAATAGTTAAAATACCCCTAAAATTGCTTAGTAATAGAGGGCAATTAGAGTAATATAACAGGAGCACCGCCTTATAAATTGGTAAGGCAAAGCTTACTCGCAAACTCCTCCACTATATACACTAGATAAGGCTCCAATACCCGCTCTAACGGCAATACCTACTCTAGTATTAATACTACCTATTTTAGGGCAAGCTTTGACTATAGCTATACTACCCATTTTGGCTATTAATTAGGAGCGAATTAAGAAGTCTAGGAGTGCGCTATAAGCTAAATATATAAAGACGTATAAGCGTTGCAAGGAGTGGTAGTTTTAAATAGGCCTAGCTATAGAGGGTAATAATATTAGTGTATATAAAGCCTATATTAGGGACGCTAATAGCCTTAAGGATCTAGCCCTTCTTTCCCTATTTAGTAAAGGCAACGAGCTTAATCTAGGGCCCGTTCCTAGCTTTTTACCTATACTTACCACAGTAGAGGAACTTTTAATTACGTACGTATATATTTATCTACAAGTTATACGTATACGTAGTTAGTAATATCGCTATACTAGCTATGTCTACTACTTTAGCTAGAATATACTAAAGACTTAGAAATAGCTACTACGGTTATATATTAAACTTAATATACTACTTATAAGGCCTACGGCGGTGATAGGTACTAAATACTTAAGTTAGTGGTTTAATAAGCGGTATACTATAAGGCGCTCCGCTATAGAGCATTAGCTTTACTTTCTAAAGATTAATTATTTAGGTTATTACGACATTAAAATATATTGTAACTAGCTTACTAGCTTACCAAAGAATTGTTCTATATTAGATTAGCTACCTTTTATTAATAAGTTGGGTTCTAATTCTAGTAACCTAATAGCTTACCCCCCTTTTACATTATAAGCTATATTAGCTCCTATAGGCAATCCTATTCCTACTATTAATTATCCACCTATTAGGCCTAGCAATAATATATAGAATGGCGAATTTAATAATAATGTACTAGATACTTTTGTTTCTAACCTAGTGCCTAATCTTAGTAAATTAGAGCTTCTAAGTTATAAAGTGTAAGGTAAGGATATAGATAGGGAGCTCAATAATGGAATAATAGGGTATATTATATAGATAGACAAATCCTTAAGGGAAAAGGAGGAGTCTATATGCGAGGTAAGGAAGGGTTTTCCCTAGTTATATACAGCGTATATGCCTTATAGGCAAGTCACCCTTAGGTTACCCTAGGGTCGCCTATACCTTATAGCTATATTGTAACGGAACCTTGTAGCAGGAACTACGGTGGGTCCTGTTATTAGGCTAGGTATATAGGTAAGAACAGTGTTAACAACGTAATAATAACTAGTGGAGTGGTTGCCCAACAGATTAACTCTAATTGTATTCTAAGATTCACTACAAAGAGAGAACTATCTAGGTAGGGACTGTGGTCCTTTAAATACACAACTATACACCTAAGAAATCCCTTCGCTCCGTAAGGTACATATACTCTATATACTCCGTACAGATTATACAGATTATATAGATTATATAGATTATATTACGTAACCTTAGCTACTATTCCTTATTATATAGTTCCATCAGATCCATCCTAGACTGTGCCTATATTAACTAACTAGCTTCCTCCAACTCTTCTCCAAGTAGTCGTAATATTATACTTAAGCTGTCCGTAACACTATCTCCCTCCTCTTTATCTTCGTCCTTAAAGATTCCTAACATCTCCAAGTCATTTACTAGAGGTGTAATATCCGTTTAATTAATTTGGTTAATATCTTTACTTATTATACCTAAAGTATCTTCTTCTTCTTTAACCCTTTGTTGTGCGCGTACGGTTTCCTCCATACTGTCACTAAGTAAGATAATGCCGTCTCCGTATTCTTGTTATGCGAAAGAGGGGTTAGTCTGTATTACACTAGCAAGTCCTTTTACCTAACAACCGTCCTCTTATTTGGAGTGCACTAAAGCAAACATTTAATCGTCCTGCGACGTCCGCTCTATCTCTAACGCTAAGTATGCGCGTCCTATAACTCTTAACAGTCTTTAGGTTCCCTAAGTAACTTATTATAGGGTCTCATGTTTAATCTACCGCTATAAAGCTTAATAATGAGCTCTTAGCTTCCCTTGTGGAGCTTTAACGTACTCGTGCTGTTTATGAGGCGTACTTGTCTGCCTTGGCGCGTCTTCTTTGTCTTAAGAGGTTCGTGAGAAGGTCCGTTCCAAGGAGTGGAAACTAGTTTAACAGGGTCTGTCTAAGCTAGGTAACAAAAGGACTGGCTTTCTTCCTGCAAGGGAAATAACTCTAAGTAGCTTAGTAATTGCTCCTCTTAGGTCCCCCTTAGGTGACTTATTTTTTTGCGATCCTTTCTTATTAATACTACCTAACCTACTTTTTTCTAATACTTCTATACCTTTCCTATAGCGTTCTCTAGGTTGCTTAGTAGCTCCTAGGTAGTCTTACTATAGCCTATCTACTTTACTTTATACTACGTTTTGTTGTCTACGTCCTTGTAACTAATAATCTTCGAAACTTGCTATTTGTCTTCCTCTTATCCTCTATATATATCTGCCTTGTAAACTAGTAGCTTAACATCTCCATATACTAGTTCTAGCATCGCGATATATTATATAGGGTAGATCTTTATTTTGGCTAGTAGATTTAACTTATACATAACCAATAAAATTCTTTATATAATTTTAAAAGGTCCTAGTCTAACGTGGTTTAACTTCTTACTTAGTCATCAACTCTTAAAATTTTTGTGTAGTAGCTATACTTTATCTCCCTCCTTAAGATCTGGTCCCTTAGATCTCTTAGTATTATAGTACCTTTTTATCCTTTACTGTACTAGCTTGGCTGTTTCCGTAAGGTTTGTATAAAGATTTATTAACGTCTCTATTCTTTATTTAGCTGTGCTACTCGTTTTCTTTGCTTAACGTGGCGATAATGACGTTCTTGGCTCGTACTTATAGTTCGCCTTAAATGGTAATGTCCCTATTCCTTCTTGTAGTGTTGTATTATATGCAAACTATATAACTAGTAATAACAATACCCAATTATTCTATGCGTAATTAATATAATGTCTTAGATACTGTTCTAGTGTCTAGTTTAGTCTTTCTGTTTATCCATCTATCTGCGGATAATATGCTGTAGAGGTTACTGCGCAAACTCCCTATTCTGCTAAAAACACCTCCTAAAACGCTGCTATAAATCTTAGATCTCTGTCTAATATAATTTTATCTGGTGCTCCGTGTCTTATAAATACTTTCTTTATATAGATTCTAGCGACGTCTTCTACTAATATCTCTTTAGTGCATGCTATAAAGTATCCCTACTTTGTTAGCTTGTCCACTATTACTAAGATTGCGTTATAATTTTATCCTATAATAGGATCTTTTAACTTTAGTAACTTAATAATAAAGTCCTATAATATAACCTCATATGGTCTTCCTGGTACTTTAATAGGTTATAGCCCTTTATACGGCTTATGCCTCATTGGTTTATTTCTTTAGCAATTAGGACATTCCTTTATAACTTATCTTACTATTCCCTAGATTCTTTAAATAATGTACTCCTCTTGTAGTCTTAACACTAGTCCTATAGACCCATTATGTCCTTATATCATTCCCTTATGGAATTCCTTAATAAATTCTTCTATAATAGACTTAGGCATATATGTTGCTTCTCTGTTCTTGTATTGCTCTAAGTCTGGATCCTCCTTCTATGCTTCTTAGATCTTCTGTGTCTAATTACTTTCTAGTAATTTATAGATCTGACTTTCCTTAATTGCTGCGATTCTTAGATAATTATACCTAATTAATCCGTCTTAATCCCTTCGCAATAAAGCTCCTAATAGCTTTTTATTATTTTGTAGTTTAGCTTTTCTGCTTAGAGTATCTGCTCATGCATTATCTATACCCTTAGTATGCTGAATTTCGAAATAGTATTCTATAAGCATTTCCACCCATCTAACCTATCTTTGGTTGAGTTCCTTTATTATTAGGAATCCTATAAGGTTCTTATAGTCCGTTTTAACCATAAATGGTTTCTCTATGCCTTATAAGAATGCTCTCTATTTTTTAAGTGCTGTAACTATACCTAATAACTCCTTGTTATAGATGTTGTAGTTTAACTCTAGTAGTGTTATTTTCTAACTATAGTATGCTACTAGATACCACGCGTCCTGGTGCTTCTATAGTAAGTATACTTCTAGTATAAAGTCTAATACGTCTATCTTAATAACCGTTTTTAACTTTGGTTAATAGACCTTAAGGACTAGCTCTTAGGTAAATAACTCTTTAAGTTCCTAGAATAGCTTCTTTTACTTACTACCCTAAACCCACAGTTCCTCTTTCTTTGTTAGCCTTGTAAATGGCTTAATGCTTTTTAACTATTATGCTATAAACCTCCTATAGTAGTTACAAAACCCTAGAAACGACCTTAATTGTATAACGTTCTCTAGTTCTTGCCAACTTACTATAGCTTTAACTTTCTTTAGGTCCATACTAATTTTTCCTAGTTTAATAATAAATCCTATAAAATTAGTTTTCCTTATAAAGAACTTATATTTCTTAATTGCTACTAGCATCTGTTCTTTCTATAGTCTCTTTAAGACCTATTTAATGTGTTCTCTATGTTCTCCCTTATTCTCTAAGTAAATAATAATGTTGTTAAGATATGCTATAATAAACTCATCTAGGTGTTCTCCTAACATACTATTAATTCGCTTCTAGAACGTTACTGGTGCGTTTATAAGCCTAAATTGTATAACTAATGGTTTATATAGTCCTTTTTTTGACCTAAAGGCTGCCTTTTATTTGTTGCCTTCCTTGATCCTAATCTAATGGTACGCCTATCTTAGATCTATCTTTATAAAGATTTTTACGTTGCCTATTCTATCTTGGATTTCGCTAATTAAGGGTAAAGGATACCTATCCTTCCTAGTGATACTGTTTAACTGTCTATAGTCTATATACATCCTAAGTTTTCCGTTTTTCTTTAGGATGAATAGTACTGGATATTCTGCTAATAACTATAACGGTCTAATGTATCCCTTATATAAGTTCTCCTAGATAAACTCCTTAAGCGCTACTAACTCTGTTTTAGTAAGCTTATAAATTGGAAAGAACTTTAAACTTATTCCTTCTTTTAATTCTATCTTATAGTCCCACGCTGCATGTTCTAACAGCTTCTTACTTTCTAGTAACCATAATTTCCTGCCATACTTGTGGTATCTCTTTGGTACATAACTTAAGCCTCACTTAGTCTCTTTATATATCGCTTTGACTTGGTACTATACTAACTTGGTTTACTGTTGCATTTTGCGCTATTAAGTATCCTTAATATTGACCTAACCTATAACCTAATTGATCTTTGGATTGTACTCCTATCATCAGGAAAATATTCGCAGGATGAGATTTAAGTAGACTTTGATTTTCGCGTTTCGCGTAATTAATATGCAATTTAACCAACTCAACACGCAATTAACTAACTTAATACGCAATTGACCAACTTAACACGCAATTTAACCAACTTAATATGCAATTAACTAACTTAACACGCAATTTAACCAACTTAACATGCAATTAATTAACTTAACACGCAATTTAACCAACTTAACATATAATTAACTAACTTAATAACTTTAAAAGCTAACTATATATTTCTTAACACGCAATTAACCTACTTAATAACTTTAAAAGTTAAATAACACGCAGTTAACCTACTTAACAACTTTAAAAGCTAACTATATGTTCCTTAACACGCAGTTAACCTACTTAGCAACTTTAAAAGGTAACTATATATTTCTTAACATGCAATTAAGGTAAAGTTATATGCTATATATTTAACTATTATATATTATCTAATATAATCTTATACAAT
>Ga0307507_10004958_pt1 | contig 22645 bp, 4 predicted proteins | sample 7_EM_MG_FD_207223 | JGI IMG/M metagenome (GOLD analysis project Ga0307507, IMG submission 207223) | Populus trichocarpa ectomycorrhiza microbial communities from riparian zone in the Pacific Northwest, United States - 7_EM | ecosystem: Host-associated > Plants > Roots > Unclassified | place...
ATTTATTTATATATAAATTAAATTTTATAATTTATTATAATATGGTGGTGGAGAAAATTAAAGATAAAAAGGGTAAGTTTTGGTATAATTTTGCAATTGTCGGGAAACTAATGTCCAGGCACTGTAAGTGCCTATTCTTCTTTAGGGGTGCACCTTTTAAGCCTCTAGTATAGGTTTTCGTCCATAAATATAAGATTAATTATACTTTTAGCGGTGCCCTATTGCCATATAATTATACCTAGGGGGGTAGCTAGCTTAAGGCCTAAGTTGTCTATAGCTTTTAGTAGGCACTTTACCTATTAATTAGCAGCAATATAGATACCCCCCTACTACGGGTAGTAGAGGTTTATATCTCCTAATAGGATAGACTCTATACCTTTAGTTTCCAGTAAGCTTATTACTAATATAATATTCTCTATTTATGGGACCCCTTTAACCCTAGGGTTATATATATTAATAATTTATACTAGTCCCCTATATGTTTGGATTATTATAACTATAATATCTAGGTTAACTGCCTGCTATAACTATAAGGACAGGCTAATAGCCTTACTAATTATAAAGCATACGTATATAGCTGCTTTTAGTTTATATAGAAGCTAGAATCCTTAGGGGCAGTATGTTAATTATATATAGGTATTATAATACGGCTTTTATATAGTAAGGATATAGTATTTCTCTAGGTCTAGACTATCTAGTAGGGGCCTTATAAAACAGTGGTTTGTATTACTGTAGTTATACTATATAATAGACAGGTAGCGGACCCCTAGTGAGCGTTCTTTATCTCTCCTTTATTCCTTACTTCTTTTATTTCTACTTTCTCTAGGATATTTAAAACTTCTATCTCTTATATCTGCACCCTAGTTACTACTTATTTTATATAGAGCTTTCTATTCTTATATCTTGTATTCCTACTAGCGCTTCTATATCTAAATCTATTATTATCTCTAGTTCTTCCCCTAATTTTACTAATTAGCTATATGCCCTTTATAGGTTGGCTATAAATATTATATTTACCGCGTTAAGTCTAATTCTTAATTAACCTAGTCTTAAGCTTGCTATAGCTATCTATAGGGGTCTTCCTATAGGGCGTCCTCTCTCTTATATCCCCTATAACCCTTATATCCCTATTTAGTCTAGTAATATTACACAGCATTACTTCTAGCCTATTGCGGCTTGGGGTGGCTAGCCTAGCCCCCTAGTATTAAAGGTAGGAAACGCTAGGAAGGCGCCTATGTCCTCCTAGCTTATTGCCTATTATTTCCATTTATATAACCTAGTATATAGTTACTCCCGCAGCTATTAAGCCCTTGCCTTCCGTCTCCTATATTTAATATAGTCTTCTCTCTCCCATGCCTTATATATACTTTAGTAGCAGTTTATATATTTTATTTAGTCTTAATTTAAGCAGTGTCTTGTATTATAGGGGCCTATATAGTAGCCGCAGCACACCTATACTGCGTATATGGATTAGGTGTGTCCCTATTATATATAGTAATAGCATTATTCTAGGCGTAGTCTATAGTTATAGAGCCTTATGTTATATATAAGGCCATTTATAATTATTCCTTTTTAGATAAGAAGTTTTTATATTCCTAGTATATATATACTAATAATAAGGGAGCCATGCGTTTATTTAGCGTCTCCCTAGCAAGTCTCTAGTAACCCTTATATCCTCTTATTATTCTTATTATTTACTTAGTTTACATTTTCCTATTAAAGCTATTAGATTTAGGTGATCTAGAGTCTTAGTATAAGGCGTTCCGTTTATTTTACTATCTCCTATATAGTTACTGTGTTGTTTACCTAGCGTCCCTTTTCTACCCTAAGGCTTATAGGAACTACTAGGACTTTAACTAGGTAATCTTTATAAAGCACTTTTATGCTAATATATTCTCCTAGCCTATCATCTATCCTTATAGCTTATTCTTTTACCTATTAATCCTTTAGGGTAACTTTAATGTCTCCGCTTCTAAAGTATTGGACTATAATAGTATTATAGACCTCTTTACGGATCTCTATAAGGACTTCTATTTTTAATTATCCCCTAAGCCCTTCTACTTTTTCTATATTTAGTTATATTATAATTATATACCCGGTTATTATCTTAAGGGGGATAGGTACCCTATACTATAAAAGCGCAGCTATAGCAGCCTAGGTGCGGTTCGCCAGTAAAAGGGGGTTTTATTTATTTTTAATTTTACTTAGCTATTAAAGGATTTGCTAAAGGGTTTACTAAAGGGGCACCTAAGGTTTACTAAACTGGCGGAGCTATTCTACTAGCTATATTAGTTTATTATAGCTAATAGTTACTCCCCTATAACTTTAAATACTAGACACGTCTAATAGGCTTTATATTTTGTTAGATGCCTTCTTAATAGAGGTATTTCCGCTTTGTAGTGTGGTATTCGCCCGTCTTTGTTGTGGAGGGCCATTGTTGGGAGTGGATCTGGCGGTCGCGCGCGAGTGCGAACCACCGTCGTTCGACGTGTGCCTCCCCTGCGATGCATGCATCTCAGGGGGATTATCCGGGTGTTTTTCAGGGTTCTTTTGGTTGGTTTTGGTCTTTTTGGGCCGGGTGCAGCAAGAGCTCCATCCTTGGTGCTAGATAAGGAGAAACCTTATCTACTATCTATATAGAAAATAAGCAATCTATAACGCTTTAGCTCTATAACCTACTAAGGGGGTGTTCGGTTGCAATCTGGAGCTTTTTCAATCTGATGTTGATCCGTGCTTTCTTCCGGCAGAAAGGACGCGTTCCTTTTTAAATTTGGTACGCGTTTGTGGCTTTGTAAAAGCACGGACGTGTACAATCTGGAGGCTTCAGATTGAATATGAATCTGAACCTGGGACGCAGACCTCCAGATTGAACTGACGCCAAGACCTTCAGTTCAGAAGCTTCATACGGTAAAGTTGCCAATTTTTAGTGTTCTTTTAGCGTGCAATTCTGGCGTTCTTTGAGCGGTGAGAGGAACATCAAATTTTTGAGGCTGTGCAGGCAAAATCACTCCGAATCAACGGATTCTGAACTGAATCTGAAGCCTCCAGATTGCAACCGAACACCCCCTAAAATAATAAAAAGTATACCTACTAGCCGCTTAGCGAGCGGATAAGTAACCTTTCCGTATAGGGTAAATATATAGCCGTATTAGCGGCTTAATTAGTGGGGGGGTAAGATATTCGAACATATCCACGACCTGGCTGCAGGTAGCGCCGTGGATAATCGCGAATATTGGTTAGGAGGGCACGGTCACGTGCGGCTCAGCGACCCAGCGGGCAATTAACTGACGCTTGGTAGTTACCAGTGTCCTCATTAGCTACATTATGCACAAAAACAAAAAAAAACAGTTATGAGACCTAGGAGTGAAGTAGCAATTGAGCAGATTTCTTCAGGCACCACAGTACGCAAAATGGTAAACATCACGCTAAAAATCGAGCATACCGCCACGAACGATTACGCATTCTGTGACCACTAAGATTTAAATACACTAGATGTTTGTCGTCCTCTCACCGTTCCTCTGTACATAACCCCGCCACGTCTTTGCGCCAAACTGGAGGTACCCCTAGCAAGCAACCCTTGAATATAAAAGTGAAGCGAGGAAGTAAAATATATCATACAGAAGTCGCAGTCAGCAAAAACCCCTCAAAAGATAAAAGGGGACCTGCCGCCGCTTGAAGTAATCCTCTCTTGAGCCAAGGGTAACAAACCGGACAAGGGCAACGAGCTCATGTCCCGAGAAAAATAAAGGTAGCGACAGAGACCTTAAAGCCGCATCTCGCTGGATGGACATAAGAAAAGCCTGTCGCTATGCATCAAGGAACACCGCCAGAAGCCTCCGTCTTGGACGCCGTACCAAAACAAAGACAATAACATTAAGCTGTGGAAAAGGAAATACATATTGTAAATTATTGAATTACCACATTTCGTCCTCCTTCGTGGGTTCCGAATCGTCGAATAACGTTTGCCCATAGTAGGGCTGTTGAGATTCAGGTTTGCCCCCAGGATGACCCAGGTAGTTTTGCCCACTGGCAACGCTGTACGAACTTCCATTTGTATTACTATGCGATGAATTCTTCGATGTATGCGAGTGTTGGGAGATGCGTGAGTCCGGCCTACTCTGTACTTCGTTTTCTGGTGGGGGCTCTGGGCTGAGCGTCTCCGCATAATTTCCAGACAAGTGTCCGGGCGGGATTCCAGATGCGTTCTTCAAACTTTCAGACTGTTCCTGCTGCTATTTCAAGGTTAGTAAAACCAGCAAGTAGAAAAAAACGTTAGATATCTGAAAATCTCACCTGCTGGTACCTCTGGTATTGAGCAAACTCCTCTGGCTGATCCTTCTTCTGTTGCTGTTGCTGCTGTTGTTGTGCTTGACGCTGTTGCTGTTTCTGTTGTGCAGAATGCCCGATCTGGATTTGAGGATGCATTTGTTGCACCTTAGCAAGGTAAGAGTACATAAAATTGCTCAGCAGAACCTGGGAGTACAGCTCGCGGCGGGGGTTAGCAAGCTTGATGTGGGCCATCCGGTAGATAGCGCGCTCTTCCAGAATTGAGAAACGAGTCCAGTTGTAGTCAATGTCTGGCTTGAGGATCCGTGGCGGTGGTTCTGGTGAAAGACCGCGCATCGAGCTTCCCTTTTTATGGGTTGATTCTTTCTCGCTCTTTTTCTTGCCTCCACCGAAGAGCGATGAGAAGATACCCGAATCTTTCTCCTTCTTGGAGTCACCACCAGAGGACTTTCGCGTGCTCTCCTTCTTGCGCTCTTCTTCAAGCTTAATAGTATCTCGGTCAAGAACAAGGCTCTCTCGCCCTCTGCCACCATCTATAGATGTTTGAAGCAAGTCGAGCCGAGTATTGTCATGAGACTTATCGGCTGTTTTGGTAAGCTTCGTCTTGGTTTTCTTTACAGCTTCCTTCTCTTCCTTCTCCTTCCTTTCACGTTCTTTTTCCTTCTCTTTGTCGTCACCACCCAGAAGCCAGCCCCAGCTAGTTTTCCTCGATCCACCTTCAGTAGCATCTTTCTTTTCTTTAGACTTCTTATCGGATTTCTTCTCATCCGCAAATGTTGGAATGAAAGATAGAGCGTCCGTGCGTGTACTGTTTCCTGGGAGAGGGGATGGATGAGAGGCCATGTCATCTAATGTTTGATTATGTGCTTTGATTGGTGTGCCCGGTCGATGCATGGGAGGCCTGCTTGGAGGCTGCCTTGGAGTAGTAGGGGCTCTGGGAGGCTGGGGTTGAATTTGATTATTAAAGGATGATGGAGCCTCGCGCGATGAATTACGTTCCGGTAGCTGTAAGAGTGGTGTTCTCTGGGGTTCCTGAGGCGGTGGTGTCTCGATAATTTGTGGAACTTGTTGAGGAGGCACATAACCAGGTAATGGAGCGGTCGTCCGGCCATTAGATGCAATTCGGGAGTGGAATGGTTTAGCAGGAGGTGACCTCCCCTGTTCCAATTCGGGAGGAGGGCTGACGGATTTTTGAACGGGAGGCTCTTCCGGTGCAGGGAGAGGAGATGTCAAAATGGGGGGAGACCGCTTTCGAGTGGGACGCGAGAAATTCTCTGTAGGTTCTGGTCGAAGATGAATTGGCTCCGATTGTATCCTAGTAAGTCCCATAACCGGGAGGTCTGGCGTGGTATTTTTGATTGGAGAAGATGCTGGAGACTCTTCGGTGTCTGTTTCTGACTGCCTTCCAGCTATACGTCTTGAGAATGGCACCCGCTCTCCCTTGCGGAGACTTCCGCGCCTATAATTCGTTCGGGTGGACCTCTTCAAAGTTTGGCCGACTGGTTTTGCAGGGAGAATAGGCATGTCTTCGGTCATTGAAACCTCGACACCAGAATCTGAGGATCTACGAGTAGAATCTATGCTTATCCGACGCATCAGACTTGTAGGATCGTCGACTAGATGCTCCAATTCAGGGAGGTTGCCCAAGTTTCCATTCGCCGCTCCGTGTTCTGTGACGGACCTATTCCTCTCTAATCTTTCTGCCCCATCCCGATACCCATTTGGACTGTCAATCTGTCTTGAGAGCATCGACTTCTTTCTCCGAAGCCCTCCACCTGATCCCATCCTTCCTAGACCATCTGGGGATAAGGACTCTTCCCCACCAGACCTCCGCCTTATTTTATCCACCTTTTCCTCAATAAATGTTTTGAACTCTTTGGGTGCAAGCTCCGGATGTAGTCGTGCGGGAACCCAGAACAGCTTTGAGGGGTCTTCGTCATCAGAGAAATTTGCAGGTGCTACTGAAGGTGCTCCGAAGCCAGAACCAAAAGTTGGAAGATCAGGGTCCGAAGAATTCACATCCATTGACATACGCCGTATTGCCTGAAGATTGCTAAGCTCTTGCGCTACAGCAGCTGGACTCGACTCGTAGTCTATGTCATTGAGAGGGAATTGTTGCGAAGCAGTGTCGGAATTTGTTCGAGTGAGTGGCGGCGGTGACAGTGGCCCGCTTTGATTTTCACGGCCAAAGGAAGAACTTCGTGTAGAGAGCATCTTAGGAGATCCATTCACATGGGGAGGCGATTTCTCATTCGACATTGTGCGGCTAAGAGGTGACCTGGGTGGTGAACTTTGAGCAGCATTGAGGGATAGGGCTGATTCAAAACTATCACCCAGCGGAGAAGTTATGAAGCTCAGAGGCCTTGAATCGCGCTTGTTGAAGTCCATGTCCCCATACATATCCCCGATGGCTTCGGTGACGTGATGACTGTCGTCGCTTATTGAGATCTGGGGAGCATGTCCGCGTCTGCTCTGATACATTCGCTCAAGCTCTCGTGCTCTTTGTGTGGACTGTTAGACATGCAAGGATTTGATTAGCATCTAGAAGCCGATGTTGCACGGGGATGGGGGACGGAGACGGGGACGGGGAGAGGCGTAGCTGGTCAAGGGGACAAGTGAACAGGTCGTTGCATAGCCAAGAGGCCCAGGGCACGACAGTGCAGTAGACCTTCACAGCAGTGCAGATGTGTCGCATTCGCGCCGCAGATGTTGGGAGACGGGACTTCTCACCTGCATAGCTGGGAGCTCGAGGAATGCAGATCCTTGTCGCGACGGGGCTGCCACAGGACAGGCTCACTAGAGAACGGCTCCAGGGCTGTGGGATTAATATCATCGAAAGACAAGGGCAGAAGAGCAATAAGAATAGAGGTCGAGCATGTCCCTCTTCGGCGCCAGGGGATAGAGTGCCTTCTTTTGTGGTAGGGCGGAGGGAGCCTCGCTAAAGCCGTGGAACACGCCCGGCGAACAAACCAAAACGCCAGGACGAAGCACTTCTAAAGGATTCACGGTGGCAAAGCTTCGAGAAGGCGGAGCGAGCTGGGAAAGGGGTTGTAATTATTATGATCATCGCCTTGAGGTCATACTAATACACCCCGAGACATGGCAGACTCTCTTCATGACCTATCTACTAGCCACCCCTTCATGCATCATTGCAACCCAGTTTTCTGAATACGGGACTGTATATATATGAGGCTTATATACACGGTACTTTGCCATTCCCAATCGCAAGTCACGGGATTCTCAGCATTGATCTAGCTGCCGTCAATTTGGGTATAGAAGGTAATATTCTAAAATATTTTTAATTAATTAGATCTATTTAGGCATAATATAGTAAATGCTCTCTAGAGACCTATTTTTAGCTCTATTTTAGGGCTATAAAATAAGCTCTTATATAATTTTTAAAGCCCTAATTATATACTATAAATTCTTAAGGCTCTAGAGCCTAAAAGGTAAAAGGTTATCATAGTATAAACTATAAAACTACGTAATAAAATTAGAGCTAGGAATGTTGGAATCACGGTGGGGGGGGGGTTTTTGGTTTCAATCGATTTCTTCTTCTTCTTTCCTTCTACTTCTACAGGTGGAATTTGATGGATCTCCTGAGCTCGCTTAGCTCACGTGGTCAACCCAATTGGTTACAAGCAACTGTGTCTACTATATTACAGAACCTTATTCAGACAAGGAATTAACTTAAAGCTTTTTCTAGTTTATAAGTTAATAGCTAAAGAGTTAAAGGTATTATAAAAGTTTATTTAGCAAAATGTTTTAAAAAAAAGGATATATTATTACGGACCTTATATTAGTAGTATTATAACTATTAAGAGAAGATATAAACGGATTAGTTAAAATAGTATAGGAGGCGCTGAAATTAATTAAGCTATAAAATAAGGGGTAGCTAAGTTACGTGGCTAGTTATAAGACTAGTTTAAAATATAAAAATATAGAAACGTAGGAATATAAAGACGTATTAATATACTAATATACTAATATACTTAGTATAATTATAGGAGTTAGATTATATACTTAAAGGACTATAGTTCCTACCTAGATAGTTCTTTTCTTTATAGTAAATCGTAGAATATAATTAGAGTTAATCTATTAAATAACTACTCTACTAGTTATATTTACGTTATTAACTTCTTATTTACCTATATACTTAGCCTATTAATAAGTTTACCATAGTATCTACTATAAGGCTTTATTATATATTTACTACCTAGTTATAGTATTAATAAAGTTAAATAATATACTACCTAAGATAGCACCTATAATAACGCTAGAAGGATTAACCTTTAAGTCTTAGAAAGATATAAGTATAGCGGAAATAGATAACTTGTAAGTGGTTATAATAAAAAGACTTAGGGAAGTAATAGATTGTATTAATATTAACTAAGTAGGCTTTAAAGTAAAGCTTAATATATAATAAAGCCTTATAGGAAATACCATGGTGGACTTCTTATTAGGCTAAGTATATAAGTAAATAAGAAGTTAATAATATAATAATAACTAGTAGAGTAGTTGCCTAATAGATTAACTCTAATTATATTTTAAAATTTACTATAAAGAGAAGAACTATCTAGGTAGGGACTATGGTCCTTTAAATACACAATCCTGCGCCTAAGAAATATACTAAGTATATTAGTATATTAGTACATTAGTACGTTTCTCATGTTTTAATATTCCTATATTCCTATATTTTAAACTTATTATATAACTAGCTATATAACTTAGTTACCCCTTATTTTATAACTTAATTGGTTTTAGCGTCTTTTATACTATCTTAATTAACCTATTCCTATCTTCTCTTAGTAGTTATACTACTGCTAATATAAGGTCCGTAACACTATCCCCCTCCTCTTTATCTTTGTCCTTAAAGATATTTCGCATCTTTAAGTTGTTTATTAGAGGTATAGCATTTCCGTTTTTAATTTAATAACCTTCCTAATTTATAATACCTTCCATTAAATCCTTATTATCTAATTATTATAATTGGCTAGTAACTACTATACTATTACTTAGTAAAGTTATACCATCCTATGCTTATTATACGAAGAAGAAGTTAGTATATATTATTATCGCGGCTCTATTTGGTTAGTAACCTTTATAATGGAACCTTATAGCAGTAACTATAGTGGGTTCTATTAATAGGCTAGGTGTATAGGTAAACAAGAAGTTAACAACATAATAATAACTGGTGGAGTGGTTGCCCAATAGATTAACTCTAATTGTATTCTAAGATTTACTACAAAGAGAGAACTATCTGGGTAGGGACTGTAGTCCTTTAAATATACAACTATACACCTAAGAAATCCCTTCGCTATATAAGGTATATTGTTACGGACAGCTTAAGTACAATGTTACAACTACTTAGAGAGGAGTTGGAAGAAGCTAGTTAGTTAATAAGGGCACGGTCTAGGATAGATCTGGTGGAACTATGTAACAAGGAATAGTAGCCAAGTTATATAGTAAGCTCTATAAGCTCTATAAGCTCTATAAGGTCTATTATATACCTTATATACCTTACGTACCTTACGTAGTAAAGGGATTTCCTAGGCGTACGGTTATATATTTAAAGGGCCACAGTCCCTACCTAGATAGTTCTCTCTTTGTAGTAAATCTTAGAATATAATTGGAGTTAATCTGTTAGGCAACCACTCTACCAGTTATTATTATGTTGTTAACTTATTGTTCTTACCTATATACCCAGCCCATTAATAAGTCCACCGTAGTACCCCTATAAGGCTCCGTTATATATTTACTACTAAGGTTATAGTATTAAACACCAAAAAGTTAAATAATATGCCACTAAAAGCACTAGTTATAACCATGGTAACAACAACCTTAGGGTTAGGAGACACTAGTATAGCAGATACTAATTCGTAGATAGTTACGCAAGGACAGTTATAAGAGATAGTTGGTTAATTATTAGATAATAACAGGATACTTAAAGAACGTATTAATGGTATTAGAGCAGTAAAGGTTAAGTTACTATTAATTAAACGGTTCTTAGGGGAAAGGTTAAAACTTAAAGGGTTCCTTACGTAAACGCACTTTAAGGTTATATAAGAGGGAGTAAAGTTAGCAACACCTATAGACTAAATAGCGTATGCAGGATTGTTTTTAACAGGAAGAGCACTTAAGTGGTTTAAACCTTACCTTACCGAAATATAAGTAAACGGAATAATAACTATTAACCAGGACGTATAGTATATGTTTACTAGTTAGAACGGGTTCACGGAAAGGTTAATATAGATATTTGGTAATCTAGAGGCATTAACTATAGCGGAACGTAAACTTCAAAACCTAGTATAACAAACTTTAGCAATTAAGTACACAATATAGTTTTAGACGCTTATAATATAGGTTAAGTGGAATAATAAGGCGCTTATAGCATAGTATAAATAAGGACTTAAGGCTAAGGTCTAGAATGTAATTATCCTAATAGAAGATACAGATACTCTAAGAGATTTAATAAATTAAGCGATAAAGATTAATAATAGGATCTATTAAAGGGAATAAGCTAAGAAATGGCAAGATAGAGTTCTATGGTTATATAAGGCGCAAAGTACGCAACAATAGACGCAGAGTTAAAAACTATAGAATGGCGCAGAGCTAATAGACCTAAGTGGTACCAAAAAATCTAAGAGATAGATAAAGAAACTATAGAAACCTAGAGGTTAAGGATTAAGTAATTATAGGACCTAGAAGCAGAGGCTAAACTAGGGATCTTAGTAGCAGAAGATGTTTAGGCGGACTCTATAATAAAAAAATAGTTTAAAAATGGAGCTTATATAAATTGTGGAAAGAAAGGTTATTTTACTAGAGACTATAGAGGTGGTTAGAGTAACCACGTAGTAAAGGGCATGAGGTCGTTAGAGTACGATAACGTGAATACTGGGGCATTATGTAGGACCAAGGAGTGTTTAATTAAACACTTTGCGTTTTATTATAATAACGCATGCTAAGTTTATAAGGACGCTAAGTACAGCGCAAGCTATTAGCTATAAGAGTTAGAGTTAAAAGGACTTAAAGGAACCGGAGAGTTAGATAAAAAATAAAATTAACTCTATAAGCTAGATTAAGATATTACCGCAATATATAGATAAAGATTAGCAATAATAACAATAGAGTTAAAGTACTTATTAATTAATAGCAACAAGGAAGAAAAGGAGGCTAACTAGGAGCACTTAAACCTTAATAACGTAATAGAAGCAGAGATTAAGACCTCCACAGAACAAGGATTGGTAACGGATATTATAATACTATTAGATACAATATCCATCGCTTTATAAGACGGAAGGAACAACACCTAAAAATAGTTAAGCGAGCAGATAATTGCTAGCGCTAGCTTACCACTTATAAAAGGTAAAAGGCCATAGGCTTAAGATTTTTACAATAAAATAAAAGACGCTTAAGATTCTTAAGACGAGATAAGACACACCTAAGATTTATAAGGAGTAATAAGGAAGGCTTAAGCACCTACAATAAACGAAAACTGATAGGAAAGAGCAAAGGCTTAGTTTAAAAATAAACGAATAAGTATAGGACGCAAGTTCAAGAACTACGAGTTTGGGGAATAAGTAAGAACGTCTATCCTAGATAAATATAGTGTTTAGCCTAAAGATTAAAAAGTTGATACAGAGATTAAGAAGTAAGAGAACTTCAAGGATCTAGCTGCAAGACGCAGAAAACAAGAAACTATAGATAAATTTAGGGCAAGAATTATCGTATAGTAAGAACAAAAGCTAGACAGAAGGTCTATAGTAGGTTATATAAGGGACAAAGCACCTATATAAAGAGTTACTAATAGGCCTAAGGTAGGGACGCTTAGAGTAAAGTGGTTAAATAAACTAGAATAAGAAGAGGATCTAGGGATTCTAACTAGGTTTAAAGAAAGACACACTAAAGGATATCACGACGCAGCAATAATAAGGTACTTTCTAATAGACAGACTATATATACTAAACTAGTTATATGGAAAGTGGTATAGGCAACGACATAATAATAAATAGGAAGATTTCTATATATAGCTAGATAAAAAAGTTGTTTAAGACCAACCCATTATGGAGAAACGCATAAATTATATTAAGGGAGCGTTAATTATAATGTTAAGGAACCTAGAAGAAGGATCCAGAGACTAGAGAAGTAAGTAATAAATCTTAGTACCTATAATAGAGATACCAGAAGTTAGGACGATATAGTATAGATTTAAACTTAAGGATAAAGATAAGCCAAGAGTTAACCTAAAACACCTAGCGCATTATATACTATTGTGGATAGCTTATATGGATAATATATGTAATATATATAAAGCACTAAAAGATAAGAACCGGAAGTACATAGTAAGGATATATTGGGCACTTAAGGAAAGATAGTTTAGAGACGCTAAGTATATATATAGATGGCACCTAGTAGAAGTGTAAAGCTAAGGGGACTTGACACTTTAACCAGGAAGATTCCTTATAGAAAAATACCTAGATAGATAATAGTAGTGGGAGTGCCTAAAGAATACTTGTCTATAGTATATAAAGGAAAAGAAACAAACTAAGTATTAGCCTAGGATAGACTAAGTACAAGCAGGATCTAGCAGCTAATAGTTAGGAAAAGGGGAGGCCTATAGGACCAAAGGGAACTAGTGGTAGAGCCTTAGACCCTTAAAGGAATTTAAGGATAACACCTAAATTTATAAATCTAATGGCAAGATTAGCAGTTTAAAGCGTTAATAGATAGTAGAGCAATAAGGAACCATATATTACTAGTAGCAGTAGAAAAAATAGGGTTACTATATAGACAGAAGAAACACCTATATCCACTTATAATAATTTTAGAAGATTGGATAGCCTATAGAGGAGGCATTATTAATCTTAAAACAGGACCTATTTAGTTAACTATTAAAGGAAGACGAGTTAAGATATCTTTTAATATCCTACCATTAGGACAGGACAAGGCGGTACTAGGAATGCCTTAATTACAGAAATATAATCTGAAGATTAATTAGGTTATAGGTTAGGTTAATATTAGGGATACTTAATAACGCAAAATGCGATAGCAAACCAAGTTAGTATAGTACTAAGTTGGAGCGATATATAAAGAGACTAAGCAGAGCTTAAGTTATGTACTAAAGAGATACCACAAGTATAGTAAAAAGTTATAGTTACCAGAAAGTGAAAAGCTGTTAGAGTATACAGTATAGGACTATAAGATAGAGTTAGAACTAGGAACAAGTCCAAAGTTCTTTTTAATCTATAAGCTTACTAAAACCAAGTTAGTGGTGCTCAAAGAGTTTATCCAGGAGAACCTATAAAAGGGATATATTAGACCATTATAGTTATTAGTAGGATATCTAGTATTGTTTATCCTAAAGAAAAACGGAAAACTTAGGATATATATAGACTATAGATAGTTAAACAGCATCACCAGAAAGGATAGGTATCCTTTACCCTTAATTAGCAAAATCTAAGACAGGATAGGTAACGTAAAGATCTTTATAAAGATAGATCTAAGGTAGGCGTACCATTAAATTAGAATTAAGGAAGGCGATAAGTGGAAGGCAGCCTTTAGGTTAAAGGAAGGACTGTATAAACTATTAGTTATGCAATTCGGGCTTATAAACGCACTAGTAACGTTCTAAAAACGAATTAATAGTATATTAGGAGAACACCTTAATAAGTTTATTATAGTATACCTTAACGATATTATTATCTACTTAGAGAGTAAGAAAGAATATAGAGAATATATTAAGTGGGTCTTAAAGAGACTATAAGAAGAATAGATGCCAACAGCAATTAAGAAATGCAAGTTCTTTACTAGGAAGACCGATTTTGTAAGATTTATTATTAAACTAAAAAAGATTAGCATAGACCAAAAAAAAGTCAAAGCTATAGTAAATTGGCAAGAACTGGAGAATGTTATATAGTTAAGGTCGTTTCTAGGATTCTGCAATTACTATAGGAGGTTTATAGTATAGTGGTTAAAGAGTATTAAGCCGTTTATAAGGCTAATAAAGAAGGAGGAACTGTAGGTTTAGGTAGAAGAATAAAGAAAACTATTTAAAGAACTTAAGGAGTTATTTACCTAAAAATTAATCCTTAAGATCTACCAACCAAAGTTAAAGATGGTTGTTAAAACAGATATATTAAACTTTATACTAGGAGCATGCTTGCTATAGAAGTATTAAAACGCATGGCATCTAGTAGTATACTATAGTTAAAAGATAATACTACTAGAACTAAACTACGATATTTACAACAAGGAGTTATTAGGTATAGTTATAGCACTTAAGGAATAGAAAGCATTCTTGCAAGGCATAGAGAAACTATTTATAGTTAAAATAGACTATAAGAATCTTATAGGGTTCCTAACAACAAAGGAACTTAATAAAAAACAGGTTAGATGGGCGGAAATGCTTATAGAATATTATTTCGAAATTTAGTATACTAAAGGTACTAAAAATACAAGAGCAGACACACTTAGTAGAAAGGTGGAGTTATAAAACAAAGAAAAGCCGTTAGGGGCTTTACTATAAAAAGATTAAGACGGATTAATTAGGTATAATTATCCAAAAATTATAGTGACTAGAGAAAGTTAAGCTTATAAATTACCTAAGAGTAATTAGACGTAGAAGATCTAAAATATATAGGCAGAGGATCTAGATATAGAATAGTATAAGAATAAAGAAGCAACTTATATTCCAAGGTTTATTATAAAAGAATTTATTAAGCTATTTTATAGGGGACTAACTTAAGGACATAATGGAGTTATAGGCTTAGTATTAAGACTTTAAGAAGAGTATATTGTTTAAGGAATCTAGGGACTAGTAAGACAAGTTATAAAGGAATATCTAGATTATTAGAGGAATAAACTAATAAGGCATAAGCCGTATAGAGGGCTATAACCTATTAAAGTACCAGAAAGACCATGGGAAGTTATATTATAGGACTTTATTATTAAGTTACCAAAGTTAAAAGATCCTATTAGTAGACAAGATTATAACGCAATTTTAGTAATAATAGATAAGCTTATAAAGCAGAGATACTTTATAGCTTGTATAGAAAAGATATTAGCAGAAAATATTGCTAGAATCTATATTAAGGAAGTGTTTATAAGATATAGAGTACTAAGCAAGATTTATAGCAGTATTTTAGGAAGTGTTTCTAGCAGAATAAGGAGTTCGCGCAGTAACCTTAACCGCATATTATCCGCAGATAGATAGATAAATAGAATAATTAAACTAGACACTAGAATAGTATCTAAGACATTATATTAATCACGTATAGAACAATTAGGTATCGCTATTACCAGTTATATAGTTTATATATAATGCAACACTATAAAAAGGAATGGGAATATTACTATTTAAAGCGAATTACGGATACAAGCCAAGAACGTTATTATTGCTATATTAAGTAAAGAAAATAAGTAGTATAGCTAAAGAAAGAATGGAGACACTAATAAATCTTTATAATTACCTTAAAGAAACAGCTAAGATGGTATAAGAAAGAATAAAAAAGTACTATAATGCTAAAAGATCTAAGGGACTAGATCTTAAGAAGGGAGATAAAGTATGGCTACTATATAAAAAATTTAAGAGTTAACAACTAAGTAAGAAGTTAGACTATGTTAGACTAAGACCTTTTAAAATTACATAAAGAATTTCATTAGTTATATTTAAGTTAAACTTACTAGCCAAAATAAAGATCTACCCTATACAGCACGTTGTAATACTAGAGCTAGTATACAGGAATATTAAACTACTAGTTTATAAGGCAGATACGTATAGAGGATAGAAAGAAGACAAATAGTAAGTTTTAAAGATTATTGGTTATAAAGACGTAGATAATAAAATATAGTATAAAGTAAAGTAAATAGGCTATAGTAAGACTACCTAAAAACCACTAAGTAACCTAAAGAACGCTATAGGAAAGGTATAGGAGTATTAAAAGAAAGTAGGTTAGGAGGTATTAAAAAAGAATTACTAAAGAACAAACTACCTAAGGGGGACCTAAAAAGAGCAACTACTATATTACTTAGAGTTATTTCCTTCTCTAGAAACTCTACTCTCTTATTACCTAGCTTAGACAAACCTTATTCTATAAGTTTTTACTCCTTAAAATAAACCTTTTTATAAACCTTTTTAAGATAAAATAACTAAGTAAAAGTAGAAAGACAAGCATTAAGAGCGCGCTGTTAAGTAGTAGACGTCTCTAGCTCTGCCTCCTAAAATTAGCATACCTTATTAAAAGCACTTATAAGCTTATTATTAAGCTTTATAGCGGCAGATTAAATATAAAACCTTATAATAAGTTACTTAGGGAACTTAGAAACTGTTAAGAGTTATAGAACGCGTATACTTAGTATTAGGAATAATGCGCACATTATAGGATAACTGCATGTTTAACTTTATATACTTAAAGTAGGAGGAAGGTTAGTAACTAAAAGGAGCTAAAAGCGTAATATAAACTAACCCCTCTTTTATATAGCGGGAATATAGAGACGGCATAATTTTACTAAGCAATAGTATAGTAGTAATAGTGCGAGTATATTATTAGGATAAAGAAGAAGAAGAGGCTTTAGGTATAATAAGTAAGGATATTAACTAAATTAATTAAACGGATATTATACCTCTAGTGGACAACTTAGAGATATTAGGAATCTTTAAGGACAAAAATAAAGAGGAGGGAGATAGTATTATAGACAGCTTAAGTATAATATTATAACTACTTAGAGAGGAGTTAGAAGAAGCTAGTTAGTTAATAAAGGCACGGTCTAAAATAGATCCAGTGGAACTATATAATAAGAAATAGTAGCCAAGTTACATAGTGAGCTCTATAAGCTCTATAAGCTCTATAAGGTCTATTATATACCTTATATACCTTACGTACCTTACGTAGCGAAGGGATTTCTTAGGCGTATAGTTGTGTATTTAAAGGACCATAGTCCCTACCTAGATAGTTCTCTCTTTGTAGTAAATCTTAGAATATAATTAGAGTTAATCTGTTAGGCAACCACTCCACTAGTTATTATTACGTTGTTAACTTATTGTTCTTACCTATATACCCAGCCTATTAACAAGTCCACCGTAGTACCCCTATAAGGCTCTGTTATATATATAAGGTATATAAGGTATGTAACAGACCTTACGGAGCTTATAGAGCTTATAGAGCTTACTATATAACTTAGCTACTATTCCTCGTTATATAGTTCTACGGGTTCCATCCTAGACCGTACTCCTATTAACTAACTAGCTTCTTCCAACTCTTCTCTAAGTAGTTATAATATTATACTTAAGCTATCTATAACACCATCTCCCTCCTCTCTATCTTTATCCTTAAAGATTCCTAATATCTCCAAGTTATCTACTAGAGGTATAATGTCCGTCTAATTAACATGGTTAATATCCTTACTTATTATACCTAAAGTATCTTCTTCTTCTTTATCCTAATAATATGCCCGTACTATGGCTGCTATACTATTACTTAGTGAAATAATATCTCCTTTATACTCTCGTTATATAAAAGAGGGATTATCTTATATTGTAATCTCAGCTCCCTCTAGTTGCTAACCTTCCTCCTATTCTAAGTATATAAAGTTAAATATTTAGTTATCCTATAACATTTGTTCTATCTCTAATGCTAAGTATACACATCCTATAACTCTTAGTAGTCTTCTAGTTCCCTAAGTAACTTATTATAGAGTCTTATATTTAATCTACCGCTATAAAACTTAATGGTAAGCTTATAAGTGCTTTTAATAAAGTGTATTAATCTTAGGAGGTAAAGCTAGAGGCGTTTACTACTTAACAACATGCCCTTAATACTTGTCTTTCTGCTTCTACTTATTTACTCTATCTTAAGAAGGTTTATAAGAAGGTCCGTTCTAAAAAGTAGAAACTTATTTAATAGGGTTTATCTAAGTTAGGTAATAAGAGAGTAACATCTCTAGAGAAGGAAACAACTCTAAATAATATAGTAGTTACTTCTTCTAGGTTCCCCTTAGGTAACTTATTCTTTAGCAATTCTTTTTTAATACTTCCTAACCTACTCTCTTTTAATACTCCTATACCTTTCCTATAGCGTTCTCTAGGTTGCTTAGTAGTTCCTAGGTAGTCTTACTATAGCCTATTTACTTTACTTTATACTATATTTTGTTATCTACGTCCTTATAACTAATAATCTTTAAAACTTGCTATTTATCTTTTTCCTGTCCTCTATACGTATCTGCCTTATAGACTAGTAGCTTAACATTCCTGTATACTAGCTCTAGTATTATAATATACTATATAGGGTAGATCTTTATCTTGGCTAGTAAGTTTAACTTATATATAACTAATAAAATTCTTTTTATAATTTTAAAAGGTTCTAGTCTAATATAGTCTAACTTCTTACTTAGTTATTAACTCTTAAAATTTTTGTATAATAGCTATACTTTATCTCCCTCCTTAAGATCTAGCCCCTTAGATCTCCTAGTATTATAGTACTTTTTTATTCTCTATTATACTATCTTAGCTGTTTCTTTAAGGTGATTATAAAGATTTATTAGTGTCTCTATTTTTTCTTTAGCTATACTACTTGTCTTCTTTTCTTAACAGAGTAATAACAATATTTTTGGCTTATATCCGTAATTCGCCTTAAATAGTAATGTCCCCATTCCTTTTTATAGTGTTATATTATATATAAACTGTATAACTAGTAATAATAATACCTAATTATTCTGTATATAATTAATATAATGCCTTAGATACTGTTTTAGTGTCTAGTTTAATCTTTCTATTTGTCCGTCTATCTGTGGATAATATACTATTAAGGTTACTACGCGAACCCCTTATTTAGCTAAAAATACCTCCTAAAATACTGCTATAAATCTTAGATTTCTATCCAATATAATTTTATCTAATACTTTATGTCTTATAAATACTTCCTTAATATAGATTCTAGCAATATCTTCTGCTAATATCTCTTCTATGCACGCTATAAAGTATCCCCACTTTATAAGCTTATCTACTATTACTAAAATTGTATTATAATCCTGCCCTGTAATAGGATCTTTTAACTTTAGTAACTTTATAATAAAGTCCTATAATATAACCTCCTATAATCTTTCTGGTATTTTAATAGGTTATAGTCCTCTATATAGCTTATACCTTATTAGTTTATTCCTTTAGTAATTTAGATATTTCTTTATAACTTATTTTACTAGTCCCCAGATTCCTTAAATAATATACTCTTTTTAAAGTCTTAATACTAAGCCTATAGCTCTACTATATCCTTATATTAGTCCCTTATAAAATAACTTAATAAACTCTTTTGTAATAGACCTTGGAACATAAATTGCTTTTTAGTTTTTATACTGTTCTATATCTAGATCCTCTGCCTATATATCTTAAATCTTTTATATCTAATTACTCTTAGGTAATTTATAGATCTAACTTTCACTAGTCGCTGTAATTTTTAAATAATTATACCTAATTAATCTATTTTAATCTTTTTGTAGTAAAGCCCCTAATGGCTTTTTATTACTTTATAACTCTGCCTTCCTACTAAGTGCATCTGCTCTTGCATTTTTAGTACCCTTAGTATGCTAAATTTCAAAATAATATTCTATAAGCATTTCCGCCTATCTAACTTATCTTTTATTTAACTCTTTTATTATTAGGAACCCCGTTAGGTTCTTATAGTCCGTTTTAATTATAAATGGTTTCTCTATACCTTGTAAGAATGCTCTCTATTCCTTAAGTGCTGTAACTATACCTAGCAACTCCTTATTATAGATGTCATAGTTTAACTCTGGTAGTGTTATCTTTTAACTATAGTATACCACTAGGTGCTATGTTCCTAAGTACTTTTATAGTAAATATGCTCCTAGTATAAAGTCTAATACGTCTATCTTAACAACTGTTTCTAACTTTAGTTGGTAGATCTTAAGGATTAGTTCCTAGGTAAACAACTCCTTAAGTTCTTTAAATAGTTTTCTTTACTCTTTTACCTATACCTATAGTTCCTCTTTCTTTGTTAGCCTTATAAATGGCTTAATATTCTTTAACCAGCCCGCGAAGCCCTACTGCACGCGTCCACGTCGCCGCGGGTGGAAACATTATCTGGAATCCTATTCCTATTGATGGCCAAGTGCAGAGGCGATGGTAGAGAGCCGTCGCAGCGCGTACAGCGCTATCGTTCGACTCTGTGGTGATGGGCCCGCGACGCGTACAAAGCATCGCCCTTAACAACACCGGGAGCCTTACTGCCTCCGCTTAAAGCTCTTGTTCTACCATCTAGGGAGGCTTAGCAAGGGAAACTAGGATACGAAAACCGCCTAATATACGACTACCTGGCTCGCAGCCAGGCCCAAAACTGGCCTTATCCAGCCAGTCGACGTGGACGCGTCCTAGGCGTATAACAGGACACCCTTAGGCTTGCACTAGCTCTAAGATCGTAAAGTATACGCAATAAGGGCGTAGGGATCCTCCTTTTATAAGAACTTGTTAAGGTTAACGCGTCACAGATACTTTATATAGAACTTATTAAGGCCCTAAGGCCACCGCGAAGAACTTATTAAGGCCCTACCTAGAGAACTTGTTAAGGCCCCTCTATAAGGGCCTATCTGGTATCCGGTATACTTAGGTAACTTAAAAGAGGGTCTTAATAGGCGTGGTGCGCGCGACCTGGTATAGCGACAGCAATATAATAGCGACGCGACGGCGACCAGATGGCTTAACGAGGTGGAAACACAGGCAAAGCTCTAGGTAGCAGAAATATAGGCCAGCTTTAACGGCCCCATGGCGTTTAACTTATAGTTAACTCACAGTTAACCTACAGTCAACTTACAGGCGACTTATAGGAGGGTCTTAATAGGCGTAGTGTATGCAACCTAATGCGCATATATATAAGGCGACTTATAGGAGGGTCTTAATAGGCATAGTGCTCGCAACCTAATGCATATATATAGGGGAGGCTATAGGGGAAACATAGGCCAGTTGGATAAGGACTTAATAGTTAGAGACACAGGCCAGCTTATAAAAGGGGGGGACATAAGCTTGGTTAGTAGGAGAGGGGAGAGTAGGTTGTCTAGTATAGGACCTAGTATCTCTACAGCCCCTCTCCTGCAAGACACGGTTGGCCTATTATAAGGAGACTCTTATAGGCAACGCGAAACGGGAACTGGTAGTAGTATAGAGTGTTGCGCCCCTATATTACTACTAGCCTCCCGCGGGGCGTAGTATGTAGTAGCTACTGTTAGCTCTAAGGACCTTACCCCTTAGCTAGGCCCTAACCCTTAGTATACCTAGTAGGTAGGTAGGATTACGTCCTGGCCAGAGAGACTACTATATAGCTCAAGAGAACGGATGCGCGTATTAGTATACTAATAGACGGAACCGTTTGCCTCTAGGGCGGTACGCTAGTAAGGTATGCTTAAGGAGCAAACAGGAGTTACTTAGGTAGGGGAGGCTTTTAGTCTAGGCCTTAACTATAAAAGGTACCCAAGGCTTCCATATTATAGGATGCAGCCACAACGCCCTTATAGGATTACGCCAGTAGGTATATAAAAAGGGAGTTATAACCCCTAAAAGCGGCAGCTTATGCCTATACCGGCGGAAATAATAAAGAAAGGCGTAAAACTAGAGGCTATAGAAGGCTCCCAAGCCGTGCAAAAGTATACCAACTCTGGGAGGAGATTCTTATATAGACCGCTAGGGGGCAGTTTAGTACTTAGGTTAACCCCATTATAAAATATCTAAAAGAATGGTGAAACCCCCCATTAATTAGTAGTGGCAGCCAACTGCTTATAGAAAGCCCCCTAGGCCTTTAGGCCTAGGTAACTAGGACTAAATACTAGAAAACTAGGGTAGAGGCCTAGATAAGCAGGCATATTAAACTCTACTATATAACTACCTACGCCATGTCCAGGATTATTAATTCTATATAGGGTCCATGCTTCCAGAGGTCACGCCTACTATATACAGTAGTTGTTCGGTTAACCATAACGTATAGATCTAGTATTTGGGCCACTAGAGAAACTAAGAAAGGCCCCCTTAAATCACTCCTTAAACCACTCCAAAAGGTCCAAACAGCTTGCCTTAGGAGTATAACAGGCGGGTATAAGCGAACGGCCACAGCACTGCTTAAGAAGGAAGCCAATATTCCCCCCCTATAACTATATATTGAAGCCAATGTAATGTAAATGGTGCAAAAGGAACGTAACTCTAATATTATAAAGTATATTAAGACACGCCTAAATAAACTATAGAGGGACCCTAGGGTGCCCTATAGGAGAAGGAACCAACAACCCTAAAGTAGGGAAGATATATTAGGAAAACAGGTAGAGAAAGTAGAAGAAGAATAGTACAGCGCTAGGGCCCAGGCCT
>Ga0307507_10004959_pt1 | contig 22642 bp, 26 predicted proteins | sample 7_EM_MG_FD_207223 | JGI IMG/M metagenome (GOLD analysis project Ga0307507, IMG submission 207223) | Populus trichocarpa ectomycorrhiza microbial communities from riparian zone in the Pacific Northwest, United States - 7_EM | ecosystem: Host-associated > Plants > Roots > Unclassified | place...
TCCACTCTGGTTGGTGAAGTCTAGTCCATCCAAAGAACACGCCGTAAACTGGTATCGTAGTACAGTATGCAAGGTTGTATAGTACTCGTGGGGAAGAAGAAAAGAAAAGAAAAACGGCTGGGTACCCGCATGAACTCTTGGTCACGGGAAAAGTGGGTGGGATTGGAGCGGGGGAGAGGGAACGGAGGGAGGGAGGGAGGGAGGGAACGGAGGGAAGGTTTGATTCACTGGTTTTTATTATTATTTTTACTTCGCTCATACTGTATAGGAGGTCGGGTATCGTAGGTCTGATAATATGGCGGGGAGTGGTTAGTTAATTAATTGGAGGGAAAAACAAAAACAAAAAAGAGGTTCGAGCAGATTGTGGTAGTAGTTAGATACTGTAGATGGGCAGATAGCGTAAACAAGCCAAGCCCGGTACGGCACGAAACGATGGTGATGGAGCTTTCAGCCAGCATTAATTCCTTGTTTGTTGTGGTTTTTGGTCGATAAATAGATAGAAATACAAATAATTTATTACAGGCGGCAGACACAGCCCTGGCAGGACATTTGCCTTGAGGATCGCAGATGTATGAATATAACAGGGTAGACAAAAAAGACAGTTAAAGTGAGAGAGTGTATAAAGAATCAGTTTGTTCTGTCGAGAGAGGGAAAGAAGATCGTAAAACCTCTCCGAGATGCCCACGCCGCCCACCTCCCATAGGAAAAAAGAAAAACAAAAAAGGCCTAGATGACGGAAAAAGATGGTATGAATGGTACAAACGAAATAAATGACAGGAAAGAAGAAATAAGGTAAATGAGAACTCTAAAACCAACGCCCCGCAGAACAATAATTTACAATGGAGTCCCCTGGTCAAAAGAAAGCGCGAAAGTATAAAAATGTTAGGAGGCAAAATAAAGTAAAAATACCGAACAAAAGAAACCAACCAACAGGCAATAATAATGCAAGAGAAAAAATAAAAAACACAAACACAAATAACAAGTACAGCAGGAAATAAATCAAATAAATGGCAAAATAAAAATGCAAAACCAAAAACGCGCGGTTTGATGTCCCTCTTTCTAACTTATGACAAAAGGAAATAGCGATAAAAAACGATAAGAGCCGCCCACGATGACCTCCACGCGCCGGAAAATAGAATATACGAAAATAGAATAAAGGAAACAACAAAGGAAATATGTTCGTTCAACGATGGCGCTGATCCCCGCCTTGATATCGTTCTCGCTCGTATCTCTCCCTTTCCCTCTCCCGCTCGCTCTCTCGTCTTATAACACTAGCCTCTCTCATGTCGACTCCGCCTGGCATTTCCGGGTGCCCGCTTCTACCCTGAAACCCACCAGTCCGTCCATCATCCTCCATTCCAGGGAGATCCCTCACACCCGACCCCGGTCTCGGTAGCTCGTTGGTTCTGAAACCACCAAACCCGCTTTCGCTTTGTCCAACTCCTCGCGGAGACGCTAAGGATGATTGCCCCCCTGCACGTTGTGACCTGAGGGCTAAATCTCGGTAATAGTCCCGTTCTTCCTCTACCTTCTTCAATCGTTGTTCCAAATCGCTTATCCTCGTTGACATTTCCCGCTCCCTCTCTTTCCTCCTTTGGCGGAATCGGGCGGAGGCACCGGCATTTCGCTTCCGCTTCTCATCTGCGCTTCTAGATGCTGCTGTCGTATTCACGGGTATATGAATGGCTCCCTCGGCTGTATTCAGTGACATCATGTGATATCCGTGTGCTCCATGTCCTGATGGACCAGGCATTGCATATGGTCCACTGTGCGGTGGGCCTCCGTGGTGACCTGAAATGTAGCCTGGATGGGCATATGTGGGTGTCGTAGGGACGGGCGACTGCGAAGATTGGACATACGAGGAATAGGGCGTGTTAGGACTGGCATTGGCTGATGATATGGGGGTGGAGAAACTTGTCGCATATTGTAAAGGGGTGGAAACTGAGGGGAAAGGGAAGCTAGGTTGCGAAGGTGGACCCCCGACAGGTGGGTGGGTAGGTGGAGGCGGGCCTGGAGTGGCATGTATTTCGGTGCCAAACCCCGAAAGTCTCCGAGGGGTGGCGAGAGGGAAAGGACTGTCCTGTGCACTTATGATGCCAGATAAACTGGGTCTCGATGTATGTCGAATACGAGATGACGGTGGGACCGCTGGCGCTATTCGACGGCCGGGGAACGTACTACCGCCGCCGGTGCTCCGTAAGGCTTGGTCCGCGGGGTTGGATGGCTCGACAGGTGAGGGTGGCAAGGATCTGGGTGCGCCATGCCGACTCACAGCTGTGTGTACGGATGATCGCGGGGACCCAAACTGGGCCAAACTGGGCCGTCGAGAACTCTCAACGGATCCCTGAGGTGTGGGATTAAGAATATTACTGACATCTAGAAGGTTTAATGGCCTCTGGTCTGGACTTGCGACAGAAGACTGTGCTATAGGCAGTTGCTCTCTCGCTCGAGAAGCGAACGAAGCCGAAGCTGTAAGGGATGGCACTGAGCCGTCAGATGCCTGTGAAGAAAACTGGTATCGGTCGAGCGAAGCTCGGTAGTCTTGGTCGGTGTCATCCGAAGAGGCTGATGACCTTGAGGCAGAGAAGGTCTGCGACATGGAGCCTTTCCCCCGAAGACTCTGAAACTGCCCAAAGACAGTGCATTGACAGTCTTCCTCTCCCTCCCGACGCCCAACGAGAAAGCCCGGCGACCGTAAGAGAAGAGGAGGATGGACTGAAGTAGCCACTAACGCCAACGTTTCGACTTATACGCAGTCCCGGGGAAACAAGAGGAGCACAGAATGCAGGGAAGTAGTTGAAGGAGGGGAGGGAAGGCAAGAAGGAGGGGATGATGGAGTAGAGTAGAAGGGAATAAAGCTCGGGGGGTGGGAGAGGGTAGGAGGATGGTGAGAAGAAGGTGAGAAGAAGGTGGAGGGAGGGAGGGACGGAAAGAGATTAGACGGAAGCTTAGACGATCCGAAGGCAAGAATGGCAACTAGTTTTTTTTTCTTTTTTTTTTCTGCAATCTGGGAGGGATTGACGATAGCAGGGAAATGACGTTCAACGAAATTTGAACAGGCAATTGGCGGCAAGTTGTCCACTGCGAGGCAAACAATGCCGCATTGCTCGATGGCCAGGTGGTAGTACCAGGGATGACGAGAAACGGGAAGAGCGAGTGAGTAAGGCAAGAAATGAAAACTGCAGCAGAACGAGTGGGTGAGTATTGGTGTTTTTTATTTTATTTTTCTTGGGGGGGGGGTATGGGCTTGGATGAAGAGAGAGAGAGAGCGGGTGAGTGAGTGAGTGAGTGTTTGGTTCAACCAATGGTCAGTGGTTTTGCAGGGAAAAGTGAATGAGTGGGTGAGTGGCCGAATCGAATGACTGAGTGACCAGCCTCAGTGAATGAATGACTGACCGACCTTGTTGGTGGCAGTGACAAGAAAGAAAGGAGAAGGGCAAGAAGCGGTTGAAGGTTGGGGATGTTTCTGTGGATATTGTTGCTTGGTTATAGTGATAGTACTAAGAGTAGCGTGCCCAATGTTTTAAAATAATAGTAGTTGATGGCTTTTAACGGTGGAGGTTAAAACGGGGGTAGGTGTGGTAATTTGAGGATGGTATTGGCAGTCAGGGTGGTGGTGGTAGAGACTGGGTTGTAATAGTAGTTGGGTAAGAATAAAGTACTGCACCAGTTCTCACCAGTGCTGTATATCCTCCTCTATACTCAACTCTACTCCTCCTGTAGGTAAAGTACGGAGCAGGGCGGATGGAGAGGGAAGGGCCCCGGTTAAGAGCGATGGTAGCGAAGGATATGCACATTTTGGCGTCAGAGGCCCAAAACAAGCTGTGCAGTTGCGAGATGTAAGATGGCTAAGGCTAAGCGGAAACGGCTTGAACGTGGAATCGGTTCTTAGATGCTGGCGGGGGGTCTCACTTGGGAGAGCAGAGGCGGCTGCGTGTGAAGAGCGTGAGCGTGAGCGTGAGCGTGGGTGTGGGTGTGGGTGTGGGCGAGTGTGCGTCTATCTGCCTTATGCCCCTCCCCTCCCCCGGGAGAACTGTATAACTAGTCCGACCAGTGGGCTCGCTGTCATGGACGGCCTACCGACTATATCGGTATCGGATCCCTTCACTCCTTTGGCTTTGCTTGCCAGCTCGCTGGTGCCAAATTGGCTATTAAAGGCGGTTGTGGATGCGGATGATGTGAATTCGGTATTAGGAATGGGCCTTGGGTTACCAATTCGACTACAATACTACGCCAACAAAGCTCTGAAGCCAATACTGCTGTTGTGGTATTCTCTCTTTTTGGTAATCAGCTCTAGCCACTAACATCTAGAATGACACCCGCCCCCATCCTCCTCCTCCTCCTCCTCCTCCTCCTCCTCCCCCTCCTCCCCCTCCTCCCACCCCCAGCCTTTTGAAATAAGGCCAGGCACAGACAATAACGCTAACAAGGGTACAGCACCGCACTGTGTGTTTTCCGTTCCCCTAACTCCCTGAATATGGAATGGATGAAAAGGTGGAGAAGGACTGGATGTTGGCACAGGCTTCGGAAACCACACTGCCCTCACACCACCATGCTGCACTAAATCCTAGCGAGCAAAATCGTAAATAATAATTAATACCACATACCGTAGGAGCCAGCACTCTCGCATTACTGCACTACCAATACCGGCAAGCTTTTTTTCTTTTTCTTTTTTTCTCTTTTTGAGATGGGCAGCGGGCGGATAAGCTGCAGGACGACAGGACAGCCTGCATCAGCCTATATGCCAAGGAGTTCAGTGGGCATAATAAACAAGAGATTTGTCAGTGGATGTGCCTCTTGAGCTTAGCAGACCCAAGCAATAAGTTAAGTGGTGGATCGCGTTCCAAATAGCGAGCAGGCTGCTTGGGTGTCACAAACTTTTCCTGCTCTCCCCCGCTCGTTTTCACCGCCCATCCGCGACACCGGCCCTGGCACTCTTCCCATGTCTGTGAGGAAGTGTGAGAACGGGGATAAGAGATGCGAGACCAAAGGCATCATCATCATCATCAGCATTATTGGATGAGAAGCCTCCATCTTTGCCCCTCTCTCTCCCTCCCTTTCCCTACCGCCTCCTTAGAAATCGCCAACTGCCGACTGCCATCTTAGATTGTCCAAATCGCTGTCCGTGCTTTTCGTTTTTTCCTGGAACACTTGCCCACCATTCCAGACACGCCCGCTGCTGAGTGGCCAGGTTACCCAGGCTCGGGTAGGAAAAGTAAAAAAATAAAAACAAGACGAATACAGGACCGTACCGACCCCCGGGAAACAGATACCGGTGCCGGTATGAGGAAGCTGTTTTCTTGCGTGCTCTGCACACACTCACACATATGCTCGTACGTACACCCACACCCACACACACTCACACGCACTCGCACGCACTCACACTACCATATCTTTCTTTCCCATCTCTCCCTCTCATGTTTTTCTCTCTCTTCCCATTATCCATTTTTGTGTGGGCCATAATGGTGCACAAGGGCGTTTGATTAAGTTAAAAAATTGGGAAATTTAATTGCGTGACCGTGCTGGGAGATCAGAACAGTCCCGACGATTGAGTCCGGTAAGCAACGGACGAACAGGGCTCTGAACGAATTATGGCGTCCCCAGCGTACAGGGTACCTAGGTCCAACACAACATGTGTAAGCGAGTTGAGCCCAGTAACCGCCAACCAGACTTCGGGATAAAAAAAACAAATTCTGAGTACACCAGGCTTAAAATTGCCCAACTGAAAAAGGAAAAAATAAAATAAAATAAATAAAAAATCCAAAGGTAAAATAGGCGACTGCGCGATGCCAGGAGCGACAATTATACCGTGCCAGAGAGATTCGAAGGTCAAAGAAGGGAAATAAAAAGGAAGAAGAAAAAAAACTAGAGTCAAGCCGAGAAGCATCCCTCATGAAACCGGACCAAGCGCACAGTGAAGAACTGTCCAACACACAGACCATGTAGTCCCAAAAGGAACGCCAAAGTTGACTCGCGCGTCCCAGACCCCGGGCACTAGATGAAGCGAAGGTAAGGCGCAGGCACCATCCCGCTCGACATCCTGGCAAAAGCCCAAACTCATGGGATGCGAACGCACCACCTCTACGAACTTGTATCTGAAAATGAGACAAGGTTTTTTTTTCGCTGGCTGGGTAATTGTGTAACAATGGCCGTATTCCAGATACCGGTACTGTACTCAGTACGAGTACTCGTACTAGTACTATTGCCAGAGACAAGTACTGGTACAAGCACCCCCCCCAATGCACCGCAAGGCCTCGTGGGGGCGACACCACAAAAAAAAAAGATTCCTTGGCCTTTACGGAATGCTAATTTTGCATGGTAGTGGAAATTGGTCCAATAACACAGAGGGGAAATTTAAGGATTAAAACCCACCTTCTGTGTTATTATTTTATTATTATGATATTTTTTATTATTTCCTTCTTTCCTCGAGAGTGAAAGACCGAACGAGCAAACGGGGTAAAAGGTAAAAAATAAAAAATAAAAAAAGGATGGTAGGTGTCAGACATACACACGCACTCGCATTCGCGTTCGCACTGTAAGTTAGATGCACACACACCACACAACGCCCAATGTTACTTGGTGTGTGTGGTGGAAGGGTATGGGTTGAGTGAAGGGAGTGTGTGGCCGTAGCAACGTTACCGGTTTGTATGTTAGTGTGGAGGAGTAACGCCTTCGTGTCGCCCCCGCGCGTCCAACGAAGTCGCCTGCAAAGAATATCTTGCATGCATGAAATTTTGCTCACATGATGAGTGCGCTTCCATTGAGTGGTCCATTCAAACTGGCTGAATGTTAAAGGAGGAGTTAGTAATCATCAGCAACAGCCGCACAATTGGCTGCCTTTTCGGCCTTCCTTTTGGAACGAAAGAGAATTGCACGGCAGAACGCTTCCCGCACGGTACAAAACCTGACGCAGGCAGTAGCATAAGAGTAGGAATATGCGCCTCTGCTGCGTATGTGTGATACAGTGCTGTAGGTTACAGCATGTATGTATGTATGTATACATATGTGTATGTGAAATAGAACACTGTACCCTAATCGGCAGGGCATACCTTGCCCCCTCCACCGGAAACTCTTCAGAGTCCTCCGTGAACATGATTAGCACGATCGGGATAAAGAGAAACTTGCAGGGAGACAGGGTGGAGCAGAGGCCCAAGAAGGAAAAATACTAGACAAGAACCAGAACCAGAAAGGAGCAGACAAATCCAGTCTGAGAGGGGAGAATGTGAAGGTGAAAATCTCCGACCAAGTCCTCAGACCGGCCCAAAGTTCCCGCTGTCATCGTTATGGGTTTTCCGAACCCTTGCTCAGCCCGAGAGAGACCAGGCCCACGGATAGATTAAACCACTTTAAAATGGAGGCCTGAGCAACCCATGTCGACCTTTTTCTTAAAATGGGAGGAGTTGTGGGCGACGTTCTTGAAATGGATCGCTGTGCCCCCACGGTGCCCAAAACAGGGAAACCCAGCCCAGTGAATTCCCAAGAGCCCAAAATATGATGATTCGAGTTTCCACAGGCCTGTATCGGGGACGATGATCCATTAGATTGGGTACGGTCACTCAAGCACCATAGCTGCATATCTGTCATAGCGTTCACGCAAACTGAGGAAAAATTGGGAGGGGGGGAAATAAAATAATAAAAATGAGAGGTGAGGAGAGGGTGATAAAAATGAGAGGAGGGTAAAAGAGGGGAAGAAAGGAGAAGGAAAGGGCAGAACCTAATAAACTAAGAGAGAATTAAAGGGGGTAAAAAAGGATTGATGGAAGAACAACAAGAAAGAGAAGAAGAGAGGAGGATGAGGCCAATTGGGAACCCCATTTGTCGTGGGATCATCCTGCATCCCATCCCATAAGTCGTTTACCAAAGAGAAAGAGAAAGAACAGAGCAACACAGCGTTTCTGGAAATTGACATACAGTGTGTCCGAGGGCAAGTTTTCTCCTTCCGGAGAGCCCGTTCTGGAAGGACGGAAATGTCGGTTTGCCCTTTTTTCACCGCAGACCCAGATAGAAGTTCAAAAGGGTTCAGGTGAACTTTTATCCGGAATGAGTTTCCATACCCACCCCACGATTGCCTGCTTTTCTTCTCATCTCGCCAGCTTTTGCCGGCTTTTGCTCGCTCGCATCGTGCTGTGCTGTACTTGTACTATGCTGTGCTGGCTATGCTGTGCTGCTGCTGCTGTTTTTGATACTTCATTTCACCCTATTCCTATATCCAAAGGGAAAAGAGAAAAAAAAGCCAGTTGGTTATACCTTTTTGGGGAAGTTTTTCTAGTCTTGCTTGACCGATCGGGTTGGGAACACAAAACGCTGTTTGTGTTGTGCGTGATAAGGTGCGTGTGCGGTACGGGATGAGATGGGACGCAGCCATCGTATGGTACCAATCTGTCTGCTGGAGCTTGGGAATTTGGGAGGCATGATCACTTGCCCCATTCAAAAGAGAATGTCTTTCCGAAACATTCCCAAAGGAACGAAAGGAACCCCCAACGCTTGCAACAACAACCACAGCTGCCGTGCCAACCTTCTCAGCAGTATCACAACCCGTACCTCTACCAGACCCTGCCACAAGTATCGTGGATATGACAGAAAGGGAGAACAATTCGGATTTCTATTATGACATAGCGGTGTGAACCTTTGACACCAAACAAGAAAGAAAGGAGAGAGAATAAGAATCCCATAATATGAATGCCTCTCGATCCCCCACCCAATTCCTGTGTGATCCAGGCTTCGCAAACAGAATGAATTTGATTGGGGAAAACCACAGAATGTTTTAATGTGAAGTACCACTCCATTGTCCACCGATCCCTCGGACTTGCCCTCACCAACTCCGGCTGCTGTGGTGATGAAGAGCTCGTCCAAGCCGGGGCCACCAAGAACCGGACAGGTTATTTCTAGGCTTTCAAATTGATCTGGGCACCAGCTTTGCTTCTGGGGAAAAGCGTATAACGCGGCTGCCCTCGTAGAGAGCTACCCAGGGGAAGCCTTCCGTGTCGATAGTGCAGCCATCTGGCACTACCTCCACGGTGAAGAATATGCGCTTGTTCTATATGGAGCCTTTCTCCGAGTCATGATAGTAAACTACGATGCTCTTGGTTGGAGTGTCTGTGAAGTGCATTGTCTTATCATCAGGACTCCTTGTCTAAGCACCACTTCTCAACAGCATGAACCAAACCAAAACAATATTAACTTAAACTCTAATTTTTCCGCCAGAGCATTCTCCGTTTCTCACCGCCAGCCGTGGGACCGCTGGTGGTTGGGTGGGGTTATGATTTTTTTCTGTCTTTTTGATGGTGGAGTGGGGTCCTATGATATGGCCATGCCATTGGGAGCGGGAACATTTGCAATCGTTCGATGGAGCGTCAAATCGGGATCGAGGCGAAACATCCTGTAATATTTCGGTCATAGTTATCTTATCAATTTGTTACTCACGCCAGCCAAAGGTGACATGAAGGGATTGTCGAAGAAATGAACCAAACAACGGCGCACCTTCTTGTTGTGGCTCTCCCACATGAAAGCTTTGGGGAAATCAGTCACTCCCATTCGGAGAGGATAGGTGAGAGGGGATAATAGCTTGTTTCAATTACTAATTCATGGTTTTTGCCCGGAAGCTGCCTTTTGTGTCAGCCGCCCCGTCCTCTGGCCGACTTTGGGTCTCAGCGGAGCCGTTTTATGTCAAGCCCATGAGAAATACGAACCCCATCCTATAGCGACACGCGGGCTAGCTGAAATACTGATTCCAAAACGAAAAACTCATTATCATAGATATGAGACCAAGTAGGCAAAACAAGCGAGCAAGCAGTGATAACAAAGCAAGCCTATCGGGATTAGCCTTTCTGCCTTCTCGGCATAATCCTAGACCATCTTTTTGATATACCGGCACTTCGATTCACTCGTTGCCTTATTGAAGATGGCAAAACCGGGTTTTGTAGCAACGATATATTATCCCTCATGACCCTCGACGTCTGCAGTGATACTTCATCCCACGTCGGCGTCAGTATCATTTGTCCGATTGGAAAGTGAGTCGTCAGGGATTTGATCTCAGCCAATTGGATTCTCCAACTTTGTTACTTTGGTGGGAGTTTGGTCCCGCTTGGGGTTGGCTGAGTGCATCTCCTTCATGATGTCGATGGAGCGCATTCTACCGGTTCCCTATTCGTAGAACGGCCCTTTGCCCAATTGGCATTTTAGGGGAAGGTGAGGCTGTCTATCCGCTAGAATGCTATCTAACTCGGACCCTCAGTGTATATATAGAACCGTCACTCACTTGCCTTGTCTCCTTAACATCAGACATCTTTGAGGAGGGTGATGTATGTCTCCTCGAGGGAACGGTTCCGATCTCTCTTTTTACAATGAGAGGAAATACTACTATAGGATTGATTTTGTTCAGAATCGTGAGGGTTTTTTTTATTTTTTTATTATTTTTAATCCCGGCCTTCCCTGTTTAAGGGCAGAATTGTTGGCAATGGGAGTATCGGGGTAAGTATCCCATTTCCCCCCCTCTCCATAAAATACCCCAACAATCAAGATGTTTATACTGCGGAGTATAGTAGGCAATTAGGTGGGAAGGTGAAACTTGACTGCGCGTTAGGCTTAACTGATACATATCACGCTCCCATCAGGCTGGGAGCTGTTTATTCGGAAGGGGATGGAGCTTTCTATCTTCCCCGCCTTCCAGAATTTCGGGGGTGGACCTAACTAGTCCAATTACTCTCTTCTGTTTATTCGCGATGGACATCCAGCATCCAGGTTTAAGGTCCTAATACAAGTAGACTATCAATACCAACGTTCCAGTGTGTTGATAGTACCCTATATTTACAGAGGAATAGGGCCCACCGGAAAAATCCTTCTATCATACATAATATCATACTAGAGTTGTCATCTCTCACCCTGTCCGATGTAGCACACACAGTACACAGCCTAGTGTAAGCTGGTTCCAGAGGGGGAGAAGTGCTTTGTTGTTCCTACCTCTGAGGCCCTGCACAGCTCAAAAGTATAAAGTCGCACAGCTAGTTAACTACTAATTCCACTCCCGGATCCATTTCCTGGTATTTCCTCTCTCATACTCTAGATCACGGTGCGTATCGGTACCCAAGAGTAGATCGTAGAGGGGGCTAATTGCTTACGTTTTGGTGCCGGCCAAGTGCTAAATTGTACTCGCACATTTTTTTAATTTTTTTATTAGTATTAATATTATTAGTATTATTATTATTATTGCTCTTATTGGCATTATCATGCTTTTGCTGCTTGAATGACGGTGGTGGTAATAATAATAACAATGTTATTATTCTTATTATTATTATTATGACACTCTCTGCATCCCCACATTCCGAACCCGTCGTAGGATTTCTCTTCCTTCCGAGACGTGCAAGTGCAAAAGGCCCCGCCTCGGGCTTACACACAAAACTCTACAATGCACTCATATGTGCTTCCGTGTTTTCGCTTGCATACAAATATGTAGATATATTTAAGGATATACCTGTCGTCAGGCTGTTGGATGGACCGCTGGTGCTTGAAGTCTCCACCCTGAGGTTAAAGCTTATTTGCCTTGCATATTTGGCTGCCTCGCAGCTGGGATGCATGCCAACTCCTCATGAACGAGTCAACTCTTTCCTCCATCTATTGGCATATCTAGCATGATTCCCTTTACAAATACGGCGATCTGTACCACATCTATAATATCAACGCTTGTAACAATAGGCTTCCCGGCCACCAATTCATCTGGTCATGAGTAGACCACTTGGTGTATCAGACCAGAGTTTATGAGTGGGTGGTAAAGAAAAGAACAAAAAAAAAAACACGGCTCTGCTCCAGGCCTGTGAACCTGGGTGCAAAAACAAATATTTCAATTGGAATCGGACTATCGTATCACTCACATTTCCCGCCCCGGGCCTCGCACCACATTGAAAATTTCCAGGAACCTCTCGTAGCCCTCCCGACGCACCTGTACACATTTCACGAGCCCATCACCTATTTCGGGAAATTCTCTGGTCCACTCGTCATTCATAGCCAACGCGACATCAGCTGCTCGAGTAAGTAGCGGTATTGCTGCCCATTTCCACTGCAGGGTGCGGAACGGTCCGTATTAGCAAGTAGAAGAGTGATCGGGCCTGATCGTGCTCCAGCTTCCAGGTCCTAGCATCTGCCCCTCGGAGCAATGAGTGAGGTGTGTTGACTCGAGCGACTGGGCTAGCATTTTGATATACGAGCTGGTTGCAGCAGTATATGCTGCTGGCATGCTGCGTGTAAACCGCGATACCACACCTATTGTATCTGATTCGCCCGCAAGGCCAACGATATAGCAAAAACTCTTGAAATCCCCAGCCAGAACACAATATCCGCCCGTCAACCCACAATAGGTTTAGTTTGACAGATCACCAGAGTTGCAAATACTGGTTTACGAGATCCAGCGCGCCTAGTGGGCTGATCTTAAACCGTTCCAGGAAAACGCTATGCTTTCTTAGGAGCTTTCGTCTCTGAATCTGGAGATTACGGGCTGGCTTGGATAGTGGGTCTTTAGAGCTTATACGGTGCCGTATCACTGTTAGAATACAGTGGGTTTGGCTTGGCGTAAATATATCACCGCTTTGACAACTTTATAGGGGACTGAAATTCAGCAGCCTCATAACAGAAAGGAGGCGTCAGAAATAAATGGCAAGCATTCACATAGCAAGATTGTATGGATACACAATAAGACCCAAAGTGAATCATGTGGAAGAAGTTGACGGGTAAAAATTCTCATACCCTATCATTCGCAATGAGAAAGGGCCACCCGCTCGTCGTGCTGACATTCTATCACTTGGTGCATTCAACCTCCACTTTCTCTCTACAAGCGGGTACCGAGATTTACTGTAGCACAGCCAACTTATCAACTTTCTCGGAAGGTTCACTCCGATAGGAGGAGACAACTCACCATGCACGGCTTTAGCGATAGTGTACGCTGTCAGAGCATACTCCCCAAGCTCGCTTCCGATGCCTGATTGCTTCACCCCTCTGTGATTAAGAGCGTCAGCCAGCACGCTCAGCTTAGAGTGAGACAATTCCGCAAATGGATCCAGCCACACGGCCTTTGTGTCCGGTTTGGATGGCGCAAGAGTACGGTATCTCCCGTGAACCCATCATCTTTATCTCACTTTCCAGGTGAACATAGCGATCAACCTAGCATTATTGAGAATTCTAGTGAACCCCGGCAGTCACAATTGGATGAACCGACGTGGCTGAAACGCGGAATATGGTCGGAGGCACATCTACCAAGGTGTCTGCCCCAACAGCGAAAGGGGGAAAAAAAAACGAGCTTACCCAAATGGAACCGCGTAGTGACTGTCTTGAGAACTGTGAAGGAGTTTAGTTGTATAAAGCTAGATAGGGTCTATAGGATTACCTATTGATCCAGACCATTCCGGCCTCAATCTTTGCTGCGACCCTATGGGCCTTCGTGATGTCGTTGGTGAAAACCGAAGCTCCCAACCCATAGCTGGTACAGTTTGCAGATTTGATAGCTTCATCCTCAGTACTGAACTTACCAATTGCGAGGAAGGGTCCAAAAACTTCCTCTTGATTGATTTTATAGTGGTCCTTTACATCACTGAAGATAGTAGGAGTGATGAAATGTCCCTTATCTCCATGCTTAGTTCCGCCACAAACAAGAGTAGCGCCTTCGGCTTTACCAGCCTCAATATAAGAGAGAACACGTTCGTAATGTTGCCTCGTTACCTGAGGCCCCTGGAAGGTCGCTTCGGAAAACGGGTCTCCAAGTACTGATACCTTTTCGGTTTGGGCTTTAATTTCTTGGATAAATTTATCGTAGATAGTATCCTGGACGAGGATGCGAGACGTAGCAGTGCAGACCTGGCCCATATTACCTAAAATGGTTAGCTGAAGAACGTAATGTGAACGCGAAGAGACTCCACATACTCATTACCCCGGAATGCCCCCATTTCACCGCTTGCTCTAGGTCAGCATCATCGAAGACAATTAACGGACTTTTCCCCCCGGTCTCCAAAGTGCTAAGGAAATGTTACCATGGCAGAGCAATGGCTGTGGGGGAATATCTTACATATTCTTAAGGTTTACACTGGCAGCTTTCATAATCGATTTGGCGGTAGCAGTCGATCCAGTGAATGCAACTTTATCAACGCCTTCGTGGGCGGCAATTGCTGCACCAGCAGTTTTACCGTACCCAGAAAGTATATTCACAACGCCTGGAGGGAATCCAGCCTCTTTTATCAATTTGCCAAGGTAGAGGACAGAAAGAGGGGTTTGCTCAGCGGACTTTAGGACGACCGTGTTTCCAGTCGCCAATGCAGGTCCGAGTTTCCAAGTTGCCATCTGCTTAAATTAATAGGAGAATATTGACTGGTAAATAAAACATATCATACCACCAAAGGATAATTCCACGGGATGACTGATATTGGTGTCAGTTAATTCTTGTAGGATGTAGTTAGATCTTACTTTGCCCACTGTTGGAATCATATATTAGCACTCGCCTCAGGGATGGGAGAATATTAAACCGTACCAAACCCCAATGGGTTGATGTAACGTGTACACAAGCTTTCTGGGGCCAACGTCAATTGTTCTGCCGTGAATCTTGTCCGAAAAACCCCCGTAATATCTATTCCAAACAAAGTCAATTCACAAAGGTCCAATTTCTGGTGGCAGGCATTATACGCACTTTAGAACAGCAACCGATTCACTTAGATCTTCTTGTTTGGCCACAGACAGAGGTTTTCCCATATTCCAAGTATCAAGTGTAGCCAGTAGATGGGTATTTTTTTCAACCAGATCAGCGAGGTTGTATAAGAGTTGCCCGCGCTCAGAAGGATTGATTTCACTCCACGAAGGAGAATGGAAAGCAGCTCGGGCTGCAGCAACGGCATCATCCACATCAGCAGAATCCGCTGCATAAACTGCCGTTATTTCAGACTCGTCACTATGTTTTGTTAGAAACGGGTACTGAATATTGCTGGCCGGATCTCTTACGTTGGATTCAAAGTGGTGAGGGTGTCTCCAGATTTGGATTTGATAAATTCATTGTTGATGAAGAGACCTCGAATGGGAGGTTAGCAGAAGTTTTAGATGACAATAGGAGGGCAACATGCACCTAATGGTTGGTTGATCTTTTGTCCGTTCGGAGCGACAAGCTCTTTAAACAACGGAAGTGCCATGGTTATTCTCGTTGAAAACCGACGATGAAAGGAGCTTTCCCCCAGAAATCTCGGAGTCAATAGGGAGGAAGAGGTGTGTTTGGAGTTTGGGATGAGGATGGCTAAAGAGCGGGGAAGAGGCATCGCTTTATGGTGGCCGCATCATCAGGTTAGTCCCAAGTCGCAACTCTGTTTGCTGCTTCATGGCGCGAGGTGATATGGGGGGTCAAACATGAATTAGATCCATGCACCGATTGCTAGACCAGCACTCCGGTGGGCCGAATATCGAACAAGCCAATCCGCAGATCGATTCTATCATCCGCTTCCGGATATTTCCTGAATGCAAGGGATCTAGAGGAGCTGCAGCGCGAGAACATCAGCCATCAATACGGAGGTACAGCCCATAAGTATTGTATATTTTACTAGCAGGGGTGTTCGGTTAGCGTTGGGTGAGTGTGACTAATTGGGTAAAAGCGGAGCGAATGCGGTATGGTAGCTACCTAATTCACCCCGTCACCCTTGCTTGCACAAACACCCCCTGCTAGCAAAATATACAATACTTATGGGCTGTACCTCCGTAGGGATTTTGTTGCATGGAAGACTTTAGCCAGAAACAAAATCAGTTAACTTATCACCTGATCCGCCGCTAATGGCTGTTGAGCCTTACATAAATTAACTAAGGAGATTGCGGGTGTTATCGCCCTTTGCATTTGCGAGTTGGCCTAGTGTGAGCGCCGCTGTTGGTGCGGCTTAGGGGTGATACAATACTGACATCAATATTCGATTAAACAATAACTCAAGTAACATTACTTGATTGCAAGCGCGACACTCTTTGGGGAAAGACAAGTTTCGTGTTTCCTCTTCCAACTTCAATTTCGGCCCCGCAATGAGTGGGCATGCGGCCCATGTCCTGGCACCAATGGCTGGTGGGTGGGAATATGGTTCTAATTTGATGGCATAAATTTCTGGAGAAGGTCTGGGCATAGAATAGATTCAGTACTGACTATATCATCGGTAATATACTAGGAGCCTATTTTAATGGGTATAAGTGCTTTACCAAAAGATTATGCTTAACTTAAGTGATGTGCGAAGATGAGATGTCATATGCTATCCAGGAAACGAGAGACGAGAGCAGAAGGGGGAGGGAGCGGGAATAGGTGTGCATGATGTTATGGAGAAATGATGGGATTTGCTTTGTTAGGGTTATTGATTATCGAACAGCTTGAGGGGACTTGCTCCTCCCAAGGGAAAGCCTAAAAGGCCATACTTAGACGCAACTTGGATAGAGTCGTGTCTAGTAGGGTGGGAAGGGCTGGCAGACAGGTCGCCGTAGCGTAACATGCGAAACAGTATGATGCTTCCTTATGACAATATTTGATGACAACAATCACACAATGCCAAAGCTCAAGTAGGTGAAAAACGGTGAAATTGACTACAAGGATTGCATATTCATGATTGGATAGCATGCTGCAGGATAATCATGCTGCCACAGAATAATTACAAAATAGTTTCTGACCTACAGCTAGAAGCACTAAAAAATATATCAGAGAGTAATAAGGTGTATCTGAAAAATTAATTTCATCTATTATGCTTGGTTTTTTTTGTTTTTGTTAAACCCTAGAATTAATTTGCTTAAAGGTGCAAACCTCCACTTTAAAGGCAAGTATCACTATAAAGACAAATACAAGCCCCATTTTAAGCCTAAGCTATGTCTGTCAAAAACCTCCTCTGCAGGCCTAGGGAAAAAAGCAAGCCAGTCTAAGCCCTTCTGATATGAGACCAACTGCTCATCCAACCCAAAGAAAGAACTCCACTATACTGCAGACAATTCAAATAAGTACCAGCAGGAAGCAGTAAGAAAACCCATACTGTATACTCTGAACAAAGGAAAAACAAAGGAAACAAAAAAATTGAGAACTATTGGTGATAAAAACAACTCTCCCAGGTGATTCTTCAGGCCTAGCCCCAGCTGGGCACAAAGGTCTACCGGGTAATCTCAGTAGTATTCTTGTCATAAGAGGAAAGGCCTGGGTGTGCCTATTCTCGGAGAAGAGTAGTAATCAACTGACCGGACAGTGTGAGCCAGAGGCAGTGCATAACAACCCAGGTCGTCAGGAATTCAGTCCCGAGAAGAAAATGTTCGACTAAGCTAAGGGGAGTATTTCAACTGGAAAGAGGTAGTAGCAGTATATCAGCAAAATGTATTTCTGTTCTGATCCCTAATAGCTAGATACAGATTTCCCTCTGCACCTTTTGGGGTTACTGGCGCATTATTCTTTGCTTCTGCTCTCCCTTGTTTGCCTCTGGCGGACTCCTACTTTCTACCTTTCCACCACTGTTGCTCTCCCCTGTAGATCTGGACACTCTCGTTGCACTTTAGTTCTTCCTTGCTCAGGCCTTGATTCTCCTGGCCTGCGCTTGTGCAGACCTTTGGCCTCTAGGTCTGCGCTCGTGAGCCTTTTATTTGCAGTTCTGTGCTTGCATGGATCTTCACTCTTTACTTTTCTGGTCAGTGCTTGCAAGGATCTCTACCCTGCAGGGCCGTGCTTGGGCAGGCCTTGACTCCTCCGGCCTGTGCTTGCATGGATCTTTGCCTTTACTCTTCCGGTCAGTGGTTGCCTGGACTTTTATTCTCAGCTCCCGATTTGTGTCGACCTGATCCTCCTGGTCCACTATATTCTCGCCCCTGTATCTCCCTGATCCCCGTTTTTGTGGCCTATGAATCCTCTTGGTCCATTTCCATTCAACATCTGTTTCCCCTTTGTCTGACCCTAGGGGGCCACTTAACCCCACGGGTCCTTGTTGTAGTGGCTCTTTGTAACCTCGTTCATTTTCTCTTTGAAGGATAAGCTTCCTGTCTCATTCCGGCCTGGATCTCAACCCTCGGATCCAGCCACAATGCGCCTTAGCAGCTTTCAGGTGACTCCAGCCACCATACTCTTGTTCTTAGAACCACTAGAGCCCAGCTCTCTGGCTTCTCGCGTCACTCTGGTCTGCCCTGAATGCGCTGTAGGTAGCTAGTCTTCCAGATCACACAGATACAGTAGAAATCGTGATCCAGAATTACCGCCCTGGTTTACCTTCCACTCCCTAGAATCTGAGTCTTTTAATCCACGTCTTTTCTACATATTACTTTTGCGTATAGTGTTTCGCCTAGTTCTGCCTCCCTCGCTACACTTTAATTTTCACATATACTGCCAATACCAATATATATAATAGTAGGTCCCTAGGTCTATATGGCTATTCACGAGCCATCATTTTTTTCTTCTAGAGTCTCCCCTCATCCACCAAATGGACCGGCCCTTCAATTGGTTCCACTCTTGCAACATACAAATCCAGTTCATTGAGCACAACCTCTATAAACCCATAGAAGCGATTTGGGCTACTCGATTCTGTCACATACTTCATTCGTACTAGTATAACCAACTCCAGAGTTTCTGTCACTGGGGATTTGTTTCGTTGTGTGGTTTGTGGAATTGCCATCTTAGATGGGCTGATCGAAAAGTATAGTAGTGGTTTGCATGCCTTCCTCCCTTGAAATGAATCCTTGTCCCTGTCTCCACTTTCCTGAACTCAAATATCATGGCTCAGCGGCTTATTCTTTCCTGCATCTTTGGTACATCGCAACAGCCTCCTGACGATCTCCAATTCGTATTGAAATGACTGATAGTAGTTCTCCACTGAATTGTAAATTTCAATTATTGTGAATTCTGTATAAGTGTCTCTCTGGCGGAGTACGTTCTCTACCACACATTACATCTAGAATACTTTAATATAATAGCGGAAAAGCACCAGTAAGTCAGGAATAGAAAACCGGACCGTAGCCTCATGTAGTGAGAGCCGCTTGATACTTCTTGCCCTTTCTGCCAATCTAGTCCACTGAATTACATGATCTACTGACTGCTTCCACTCCGGGAACTTGAATTTAAAGGCTAACCGTGGGCGCTAGGTTCCAGCTAGGTCTGCTGCTAGTTCTAAATGAGTGCTGGCATATATCTGGACCTCTCTCTCGAAGTCTCACAACACGGCTAGAGAGCAATATCTCATTCTGAGTCTGCATACAAAAGACTCTAGCGGTATCCTGATTATACTACCTTCCGCTTAAAGCAAGGTGCTCTAAGATCTAGATCATGTAAGCGATCCCGGTATGTCTATCATTGTATGAGAGCATTTGCTCCTCATATTATACTTGATTAGAAGCGCAGTATTCTTCTTTGACCTTTTCTATATGCAGGGGTTATGATATATTAGTAGAGCAGCTGTCAGGTAATCCTATTCGACAGATGCTATTTGAGGCATGACTCCGCATGTGCATTATTGAAAACTGTAAATGATAGATCGCAGTCTTCAGTTTTTCCTTCTCTGCCTTCATCCTTTGTCTTGACCATCCCCCCTCTTCACTACATCAGCAAAAGTACGGATTTGATCCCTAGTATCCCTCATGAGAAACCAGGGGGATTGGGGGCAAAATTATAAAACTGAAGTTGTTGTAGGTAGAAATACAGTTAGAACAAAGCCTAGTAAGCACAAGGGGCTGAGGGAATGTGTCATAAGATGTGGTGGTGTGGTAGTACATGTTAAGCGAGCCGCTCAGTGTTCAATTAGGGACACCAGGAGGCCTCCGGTGTTAGGCATACCAAGAGTACCAACCCATATGGCTCACGCACAAACCCCTGCATATCAATTTGTCAAATGAACAACCACTCAAAAAGAGATATATCTCGGTCTAGCTTAAGATGATAATCATGTGCCTCCGACTATAAGGTCACGTGTTCTATTCACAGCCGCGTCATAGTTATTATTAGCTAAAATATAATTATGCAACAAGTCATAAATAACAGCAATAATAGCGCAAACATGTCTGAGGGATTTAAGTGTGCGTTCCCGTTTTAGAATGCCTATAGAGTAGGAACGAGAGTTCTCTAATATGACGGACAGAATCAGAATGAAAACACTTAAGTAAAAATATTGTATGAAGATACCAGAAGACACATAGCGGAGACCTCCGGGCCCACTCAGAACTAGTCAGTACGAACATAAGATAAGTTGGCGCAAATTGCTATTTGAGCGATTACGGCCATAAAAAAGTTCGGAAACCTGATGTGCAGATGGTGACAGACTCTCGCGCATTGAATGGTCTGACGCCTTTGAAGTTGGCCACTTCATATACCGTTCGGTGAAGAGATATTATTACCTTGGCATTAGTCGGCTACGTGTACTCTAGACTAGCCTATTATCCGCGGGACTGACACATCCTTACTGAAATATGGTAGTCTATGTCTTCATAATGTCGTTCGATACTTGGTTAGTATGGTTAGGACATGTAGCCCGCGAACACTCAGACGCGGAATATATATAATATCGAAGTGCCTCCCTCGCTTAAAAAGAATCATCAAGCACCGGAGAAGAGATCTTATCAATATAACACGTTATAAACCTTTATTACCTCATTACCTTTATCCACACTACGTGAGTAACTTAGTTATACTTTATTACAAGCCTTCCTAGATAAGATTCTCCGTCTCTAAACCCACTTGAGCATAAGACTTAGTCCGGTATTATAGTTACTATACTGGCTACCCCTAACATCCAGGAAGCGCTAAGGCCATGTCTCCTACCACAGGGGGACAGAATCTATAATGGAAAAATACAGGAATATTAGAAAAATTATGGGAGAACTACCGGAGAAATACAAGAAGGCCTTCCAGAGTTGTAATTAGGCTTTAGCTCACTAGGTTTAACTGATGAGAAAAATAAGACTGAGACATGTTTCAGGTCACAATTCTGGGTCAAAACTACCTATTCAGGCTAGGATAATACTATATTCAGAGGCTTGTATATTTTTAAATTTATTTTATTGTATATTAAACTACCGGTAAACTAAGCTACTATAATACTGCTAGGTGAAAGATAGAGGTTAAATTCCTCTGGAATTGGACGTTCAGAGGCTCTAGAGAAAGCTCTCGAAAGGGGGAATCTAACTGTGGTATCCGCTTGATAATAGCATGCTTATAGTAAAAGATATCCTATGAGAAAGGCTCGAGAGCATAAAATCGTCCCAAATCGGACGTTCAAGGGCTCTGAAGCAAGCTCTCGAAGAGGGGAATCCAACGCAGGTATCCACTTATCGATAGTAGTATCAGCAAAATGTAAAAACCAGTCCTGGTCCACCAAGGGGGGTTATGGTCTCCCTGGTCCTCCTGGTCCACCCTGATCCACCCTGATCCACATTTTCAGTAAAATTTTAAAAAGTGTGGATCAGAATGGATCGGAGTGGACCAGGTGGACCACGGGGACCACAACCCCCCTTGGTGGACCAGGAGCGTTCAGGACCACCTTGGACCACGCTCTGACATTTTCCTAATACCATGCCTGTACTCTAAGTAATTATAGAAGATTGTCCGAGGTTCAAAATTTCACCCACAGGGAAAAGTGTGAATAAGGGACCTTGAAAATGGTGCAAATAGGACGTTTAGAGACTCTAAAGAATGCTCTCAATGAGGGGAATCTAACTTAGGTATCTCCTTGACAATCGCATGGCTGTAGCCTAAGTAATTCTGTCAGATGGTCAAAGGTCCAAAATTTTACCCAAGTGTAAATATATGAAAAAGTGACCTTGAAAGTGGTGAAAACAGGATGTTCAAAGGCTCTAAAGAATGCCCTTGATAAGGGGAATCTAACACAGGTATTCGCTTGTTGATAGCATCCCTGTAGGCTAAGTAGTCATGTTAGATGGTCAGAGGTCCAAAATTCCACCCAAGTCTAAAAGTGAGAAGAAATGACCTTGAAGGTGGTGCAACAAGGACGTTTAAAGGCTCTAAAGAATGCCCTTGATGAGGGGTATCTAACGCAGGTATCCGCTTGTCGATAGCGTGCTTTCAGCCTAGGTAATTATGTCAGATAGTCAGAGGTCAATAATTATTATCCTTTGCAAAGTATATATGATATCATAAATTTAAACTTTTACTAATATATATACTTAAAAGAGATATTACTACGTAATTTTCTAAAGTTCAAAAAAAGCCTATAATATTATTATTGTTAAATTGTTTGAGAAAGCAAAAGAGAAGTGGAATTTAATTATCTCTTAATGGATTCTTAGATACTTCAAATATCAATATGAATTTAGGTGGTTTTGGATGTAGATAGTCACGGTAGTCACCTAGGATACTAGCCGGACTTCTTCAAAGCTTATAATACCAAGTGTCATTTGTTTCTTGATTGAATTAGTATCACTCTTTTTTTTTTACTGTTAAACTGATTGAGCGTGATTGCTGTCTAGGTATATCCTAACTTTCCGAGCACGGCTATGCCCCTCCGGTAGTGGTTAGTGAAAGGGCGGTTCACCAATACCCGCTCGGATAACCAAAAGAACAACCGCATTAACTCGCATAAGAGAGCGGTGTGCTATGGAGTCCAAAATTTCCTCCTCTGGAAAAGGGGCGAAAAACACACCAAAAAACCTTCCTTCCAAGACAAATAAAAAAGAAAAACACCCCCGACCTAAC
>Ga0307507_10004960_pt1 | contig 22640 bp, 2 predicted proteins | sample 7_EM_MG_FD_207223 | JGI IMG/M metagenome (GOLD analysis project Ga0307507, IMG submission 207223) | Populus trichocarpa ectomycorrhiza microbial communities from riparian zone in the Pacific Northwest, United States - 7_EM | ecosystem: Host-associated > Plants > Roots > Unclassified | place...
AGCCTATTAACTAGTAAGCTGCTTTATTATTATAAAATACTTAAGGGCTTTATAATTAGTATAGACTTTAATCTAAGAGTCTGTGCTTTTAAGCTCTATATACTACTAGGATAATAATTATATAATAGCTAGCATTTCCTTATTATATACCTTATAGTTATACTTAGCTAGGGCTATTATCTTTAAGAAGAACGCAATAGAGTACTACTTACTATTTAGATGTAACTGTAAGAGAACCTCGGCTACTACTTTGTTAGAGGCATCTATTTCTAGCATTAATTTAAGGTCTGGGTTATAGTAATGGAGAATTAGGGAGGAAATAAGCCGGTCCTTTAACTCCTTAAAAGCTTTTATATAATTATTATTAAAAATAAAAGGTATATTGTTCTTAGTTAGCCGTATAAGAGGCTTAGCTATAACCCTATAGTTACGGATAAATTAATAGTAGAAGTTATAGAAACTAAGAAAGGACTAGATACCTTTTATAGTATAAAGGGGTTTCTAGTTATAGATTACCTTAACTTTTTTAGGGTTAACTTTAATTCCTTTTATACTAATAATAAACCTAAAGTATTTTATTTATTTTACTCCAAATTTATATTTCCTAATATTAACTTATAGACCTATATTCCACAGCCTCTCTAGGACCTTCTTAACGTAAACTTAGTGCTTAAGTTTATTATCTAAGTATATAAGAATGTTGTCTAGGTATACCGTATAGAATTTATTAGGGTAGTTAAAAAGAACATTATTTATATACTATTAGTATATAGCTAGCACATTTATTAGTTTAAAAGGAAGGACTTTATATTTATAGGAACCGTAGTAGGTATAGAATATTATTAGATCTTCTAATATAAAGTCCATCCTAATTTGGTAAAAAGCTTAGTGGACATTAAGCTTAATAAAGATTTTAGCTTAGCTTAGATATATAAGGGTCTTATTAATTAGGAGGAGGGGGTAGCAATTTTTTTAAGTAATAGTGTTTAGTTTTTAATAGTTAATATAGAAACAAAGACCCTTATTAGGTTTCTTTATAAATAGAATAGGGGAAGTAAAAGGGGCCTACCTTAGTTTAATAAACCCCTTATAGAGGTTATTAATTAAGTACTACTTAGTTGCTTTTAGTTACTCTATAGTTTACTAGTAAAAAGGGCTATAGCCTAAAGAGTTATCGGCCTCTAGTTAAATCTTATAGTTATAGGTTTAGTAGGGAGGTAGTATATCTAAGGCTACTTTTAAAAACGCGTCTTTATAGTCTAAGAGGTATATAGGGAGGAGGCGTTTAACTAGCTCCTTATTAGTTTCCTCTACTAGCCCTTTTTCCTTCTTATTAATAATCTAGTTAATTTTATATAAGCTAGTTATAAAGACCTTATTATTCTTCTAATATATATTAAAGTAAAAACCTATAGTGCTAATTGCCGTAATATCTATTATAGGGGGGTTATATAATAGTAGGGGTGTCTATAGCCTAGGGGGCCTTTAGTATATTAGCATTATCTTTACTCCTTTTAGCTCTTATTATATCTTCTAAAGGTTATTCTCTATATCCTATTAGTATATTCTCTTCCCTATTAGCCAGATCTCCATAATTTAGAAGTTGTCTATATTACTATCTATTCCACTTCTATAAGTAGAGTCATCCTTAACTATAGTCCTTTAGGGAAGTATTTTTATTGGTATAGAGTTCCTACTAGCCTTATAGCGGGCATCTTCTTAGATAAAGACTAGGTTATAGTTTTTAACATCCTACTAATAGATAGGATTAGCCTTTATAGCTAATGTCTTATAGTTAGTATAGATTTCTCTAATAAAGAAAAGTAACTTTAGTCTACTCTCTAACTAAATAAACTGTTTTTATTAAATGTTTAACTAAATATTAAAGTAGGACATCTATTTTTAGCTAAGGATTATATTATATAACCCTAGGTCTAAGATATAAAAGGGGATACTAAATTAGCGCCGTCTATTAATAGCAATATATAGCTTTAGGACATAGGTAACCGGCTTACTAGCTTGGCTATTATAGCCTTTTACTTAAACAGGCTTCTCTAGTTAGGTAGCGTTTATATTTAAAAACTTAGTAACATTATTTATATAAGCCGTGTTTATAAAGGCAAAGCTATTTACTTATAAGGTGACAGGCTCCACACTACCCAGCCATAGCACAAACCCTAAAAGGTAAGCAAGTAACTAGCAAGATGCCAGGCACGGCTATATAGAACAATATATATAGGTGAGGTGACTTCGTTACCTAACATTACTCCAGTATTAATAAGGGCAGCTATATTAACTCTATATCTATTTTAAGATACTATATATAGAACTGTAAAGTATTTTCCACCTATTAGCTAACTTAGATTAATCTCTTTAAGATTAATAGGGTATACTAAGGAGTAGTTTTTCCCTAGGGTTCTTCTTTTCCTAACTTATTAGATATTTCTTCTTCCTCTATCTCCTTAATATTACCTATATTCTTTAGCTCTGGGCAGGATAAAGTAAAATAGCTATCCTTTCTATAATTAAAACACGTAACTATAGTAGGGTTAATTAAGGTGTTGCAATAAGTATTAATTAAAGGTATAGTGCGTAGCGGGTTAGGCAAGGCTTATAGGTAGATAGTTATAACCACTTTTAGTATAGGGGCGGTCGTGGTTTACCTTCTAACGCTAGCTTCTATTAGTATAGCAGATAGGTTCTAGTTACTATAGGGACGCTTTAGTTAATTAGAATAAGTATTAATTTATTTTAGTTCTAAATCTAGCGATAAATATTAGGCCATAAGTCTTTAGTAGGTTAGTAGGTTATTTAAGGCTACTGTAATCTTCTCTTATAGTTAGACTATTAGCTTATTATATAGGTCCAAACGGTAGTTCTTAGGGGGGACCTGGCCTTTGCCTACTAGGTATAAGAATTAAGTCTAGAACTCAGTAAAGAATTAGTTTAATTTTATTATTAGGTAATTATAGTTATAATAGGCATTCTGTACTTTATTTAGGTTAACATAAATAACAGCTAGATGCTATATTATTTTATTAGCAGATATAAACCAAATAGGTAACTTATCCTTAAACTTAGCCTAGAGGTGTCGCTAGGCGTCCTTAATAGTTTAACTAAAGAGGTAGAGTATTTTAGCTTCTTTAGAGGGAAAATGGTTATAGTTAATATAAAGCTTTCCTTATACCTAAATTCTCTAGTTTTTAACGGTTAGGTCTATGCTGTTTAATAATAGTAGGGGGTTAAAAAGCTTAATAGACTTTAATTATTTTATTATATCCGTACTCTCTAGTATATTATATTTAGTTAAGTAAATAGGTTAACTAAGGTTTTATAAAGGGGAGGCTAGGCTATTTTATAAGGTAGTAAGGCTTTCTAGAATCTCCTTTAGGGTCTTTTAGGTGCTTTAGGCTTAGAGATAATTAAACTTCTAATTAGCTATAAGGGCATAAATCTGCCCGTATACATCTATAATGTTATTATTATCTTCAATTTCCAATCCTAACTAGATCTTATATTCCTCTTAAGTAGAGATAAGTCTTTTAGATAAGCTCGCTTTAGGTACTATTATTGGCTTTCTAAGGTTTATCAAAATTATATAATTTAGTTTTAATTCTGGGTTTCTTTTAGTGGTATAGGTTAAGTACAGTCTAGCCTATAAAGTAGGATATTATTAGGGCCTTCTTAGGCGTAGTAGTATAAGTTTTTTGCTATCTAAGTATAACGTATTAACGCGTTATTGCAGACAAAGGTCTTTTTTTAGGGTAGGATATTATTAAGGCCTTCTTAGGCAATATAGGGGGAGCTTAGTATAACATAACAGGCTTATATAAATGCTTCTAAACTAAAGCTTACAGATTGCTACTATATAAGAATACTAAGCTAAGGAGAAAAAGGAGAAGAAGACTATTAGAGACTAATAAAATATAAGGGGTCGCTAAGGCGCTAGTAGCAAATAAGCTAATAGCAATTTTCCATACCGGGCATAGAAAATCCTAATTAGTTAGCTCTATAAGTAGTACTAGCAGAATATAGCAGAATCTAGTAGATTGCCTAGAAATGTAGCAAATTGCCCTAGAAATGGCAATATAGCAGGTAACGCGCTTTAGCACCATTACACCCTATATAGTTGCTAGTGCTCTAGGCTATCTACTAACCTACTTAAAGTAATTTCTAAAGCCGTTTTACCCCGCAACAGCCGTATATAATAATAGTTACTCTTAGTATCGCCGCCGTAATAATTTATGGTTATGGCCTATCTATATACCAGGCGGTAATGGTGCTACTATAAACCTTAACACCGCTAGGTCATACCATATAATCCCTATCTTAGCGTAAAGTATAGGGCCTATATTAATGTTAAGGTCTACGCCTCTATATAGGCTATAAAGTATATTTATAAGGGGACTAACTAAACAACCGTATAGCTCTTAGACGATAACGACAAAACTAGTAGATACCTTTATAGTAGATATATAGGCCCTATAGAGGCTGTCTAGCGGCTATTTAAGTTCCTAGTTTATAAGGAATACCCCCTTATAATATAGCTCGCTATATACCTTCCTAGCTAGCAGCTCGTTTATTTTTAGCTAGATAAGTCTATAAAGGACCTATAACAGCGCCTTAAAATAGCCTATTTAACTTTAACCGCTTAGTTTTAGTATAACTCCAAAAATATAGATAGTCGTGCTACGCTTTACTAGGACTTCCCTTATAGATATACCTTTATAGCAAAAATATGCTAATAGCAGCACCACGTCCACCTAAAGAATATTATTATTGGCTATATATATTACTACAGCCCCATTACTAGTAAACGGTATTATTTATAGCTGCTACTTACTATTGTTTTTAGCACTACCTCTTTTAAGCACCTCCATACTATTACTGGCACTATTTACCTAACCTTTTAAGCCGCTTGCGTGGCTTTAAGGCTCCTTAATAATAATTAAAAGTGGGTTAACTACCTATAGAAAGTATTTATATTCGCTACTAGCGCCTAGTTATAGTCTCTTTTTATAACTTCTTTAGTCTATAGCCCTATAAGCGACCCTCCTACCTTTTAGGCGAAATTTAAGCTATCTCTCTACGATAATCTCCCTTATATTTTAGAGCGTTAGCCTAATCTTCTAGGTAGTATTAATAATATATATCTAAATTACGGCCTATATTTTATCTAGTAGGTGCTTATAAACTATAGTAAAACTTTTATAGATTACTTTATACCTCCACTATAGCACTACTAGGACCTTATAGATACTAACCCACTTATTACTATAGAGCTTAATTACAGCACTACTAAGGAAGGCCGCCTTTTTATAGAGCTACATTTCTAGCTAAATTCTAACCAGGCTACCTACTTTACTATAGTTACTACCGCTATAAATACGGACCTATAGACTACTTATTTTTTCTTATAGGGCCCCATAGGCACTAGTAAAACCTTTCTTTACTACTATATCTGCTACTACTACTACTACTCCTACGGCCATATTATTCTCTATATTACCTCTTTTAGTATAGCTACCTTTTTACTACCTAGTGGCCGAACTACCTACTCCTATTTTTATATTCTTATTAATCTATATAAGGAATCTATATATAACATACCTAAAGACTTCTAGCTAGCGCAGTTACTACGCTCTACTACTCTTATAATTTAGGACGAAGTGCTAATATAGTACTATTACTGCTTTAAAGCCGTGTACTATATATTTATAGACGTCCGTTCTAATATCTAGGCTCCTTTTAGCAGCGTTCCCATTATTTTAGGTAGTAATTTTACTTAGATCCTTCCTATTATAAAATAGGGGACCTATACTAATATTATTACAGCCTACTTATGGCAGTCCTTCTTATAGCCTCTCCTCTATATTCTATCGCTACTCCAGAATATACGCGTTTTAGACAGCGAGCTAAATTAGCGCTTTGCTACCTAGGTCTATAGTCTTTCTTATAACCCTACTCTTACTAGCTATATTTAGTTGCCTAATAGTATTGCCCAGTTTACTGGTTAATAGCCTTTTATTAACTTTATTTACCCTTCCACTCTTTTATAGTAGGTATATACTAATCTTTATATATTCTATAGCTGTACTATCTTAACCATCCGTAATAACACCGTTGCTACTATTAATAATACTATTCTCCACTCTTTTAATAGCCTTAAGTCCGTTTTCTACTCTATTAATACTATAGAAGAGGATAATCTAAATACTAAAAATATTCCCCCTTTAGAGCTTTTATAGAGCTTTAACCCTATATACTTTTCTCCTATACGGCTCTACCTTAAGATTATTGCCTTATAATAAACTACCAATAAAACAAGACAAGGTATATATTATGGCCTAGCCTATACTAGCTCTAAGGACTTTAGGGACTCCTTACTTTATAGGATAAAACGTATTACGATTTATCAAATAGTATAAGCGACTGTGCATCTAATGCCGTGTTATAGACAATAAGAAATATTATAGACTTCTAGAATATTGCGACTATTAAATAGGGACCTAGATCTAAAGCCTGCCTAAGTTTATTATTGGCAGATAAATAGAACTTGTAAGAAAGCTTTAGACAAACTACTAAGAAAGTAACTACTTTTAATAAGTTAAGACGGTAGAATTCTTAAAAGCTTATATACTATAGTGCAGGAACAACCTACCTAGTAGTATACATAAGTACTACAGATAATTCACACTAATTTCCTAGAAGGCTACTAAGGCTAACAATTTAGAAAACTATAAATAAGGATACTGGTTTGCAAAAGGACTCCCATTTAAATATTAAAGATATACTATAACTAAGACAGGAGCTAACCTAAATAGATAAGAGTCTTTTAACTTCCACCTGCTAAGGAAGGCTGTAAAAGATAGGCTTAATTTACATAAGGGCACAGACCGCCTATTGATAATAAACCCTAAGGAGTAAGGTCTTTATTAGCTAGTTAAACAATTCTATAATTAGCAACCAGTTATATCTAACTAGAGAGATATAGCTCTTTAGCCGCCTATAGTCTCTTAGCTAAATAAGTTAGTAAGTACCTATTAAATAATATAAGAGACAGACCCTAAGCTAGAAAAACTTACTAGTTAACTCCAGAGGCTTAATCTTGGGATAGTTAAATTAGTAGGTATTACGTTTTTAATGCTATTCTTTAATAAGATTCGCTAAGATCTAATATAGTATACGCAGCTCCTAAATAAAGCGTTAGTGCGTTAAGAATAAATAGGTCTATAACCTGTAATAAATAATAATGGGCTATTGCTACTATATAGGGGGGCGCTATAAGAGCGATATAAGTCTAACTTAGGAAGGCAAAGAGGACTAGGAAATCTTAGCGCGTACTAGGTATAAGCTAAAAGGTATTATAGATATGGAGGTCCTTATTATTTTATTAACTAATACCTAATGCTCTAAGAACTAGTTAACTATGGGTTCCTATATATAAACAAGTATAACCAAATCTATACTAAAACATGTAAGCGCCTAGAAAATCTAATTCTGTATTTGCTAAGTAATAATAGAATTTAGTTTTTTAAGGACTAGCTAAAGTAGAATGCGAATATTAATCCTAATGTAATAGTGATAGTAATAACAATAGGCATCTAGCCAGCGGCAGCCTTAGTAGAGTTTGTAAAAAGCAATGGCACTAAAAGTAAAGAAGAGCTTGGCAAGTCCTAAGAAGATATATACCAAGTAGAGTTAGTATATATTAATTTAGTAGGAGCAGCAACCTAGTTACAGCCTATAATGCGGTTATATAATCTTAAGAAACTGCTAGGGGATATAAGGGTAACAAAACCGCCTTTAAGACTAACTGGTCCGCAACCAGCAATAGTTTAAAATATATAACTATAATGGTAGGTTCCTTAATTACTAGGAAATAATAAGGAGACTAATAAAATGGACTATATTAAATAGCTAAGAAGAGAAGTAGAGTAAGGAACGGATATAATAATAACTGCTAAAGCACCGCAACTAAAGCCAGTTAGGATAATAGATATATTAAAATAAAATGTCCTAAGCCCAACTGTAATAGTAGACAAGATTTTATTAAAAACTATTAAAGTTACTATTAGTGACTGCCTTATATATATGTCTAAAGTCATAAGGTTATTCTTTAAACCTCTTCCGCTACCCCTTGTAGAGCCTTACTAATAAAAGTAAGAGGAAGTTAAAGTATATATATTGTTGGCGCACCTAATGTTTTACGCTAATTAAACTGGCCTAATAACTACTAAGGTAGATTAGATTAAACAGGAAGCTAAATTTACCTAGTTTTAAAGATAATATCTAAAAGTGGAAGTATAGATAGGAGATAGAAAGGTTAAATACTTAATTAACTCTAGAGCAGAATTTAACCTTATTAAGGAAAGTGTGGCTCTATAATATGGACTACCAATATTAAGTCTGCCCCTATAGTTATAAGGCGTATATCTAATGTCCGCCAATAGGACTTAGTTAGAGTTTATTAGATTAGTGCATGCGGCCCCTATAGTAATAGGTGGCGTCTTAATATCCACAATATTTATTGCTGTAGGAGAGATGTTACATAAAGTAATACTTAGTAAGCTATAGTTAGTAAGGGCTAGACTGGTAACAAATTAAACCATAATAGGCTAGGTATCTTGCATTATTTAATTAAAAAATGGTAAAGTTAAAATAAGGTTCTTAACGTTATATAAGGATACAATGTTCCTTAGACTAGATAAAGGAATTAGTATAGATAGTAGTTTAGGAAATATGTAACCGGTATAACCGCTAGGATTATATCTAGGGTTACTTATAACCTGGTATATTAGGATAAGGAGGACGCCAAGGACAGAGAAGAGGGAAATAAGGTGCGATCTTAATAAGGACATTTGCTATTTTAGATATCCGCCAGATATAGCTATTAACGGAAAAAAGAATACAATACTGGATAAAGAGAGCTTAACAGTAAAACGTTAAAGGAAGTTCTAAAAAACCATATAGGAGGAAAGTAGAAGCTAGTGTTTAAAGCAAAGGCTAAATCCCTTATACATTAAATATTAAAGACAATGGATCTATTTATAATATAAATAGAAAGTTATAGGAGCAAGGCCTAATAGAACACTATAAGTATAGCAACTATGTATAAATAAAAAGTGGATAAAATCTATCTAGTTAACTTATTAGCACCAAATAGAACAGTTATAGAAGGCATAATAAAGTGGTAAGAAGTAGCCCTACATTAGTAAAAGGCGTCTATTTAAGGATTACCTCTTAGTCTATATAATTATTTCCTTAAGCTGTAATATACTAAGCTGGCCCACGGTATATAACTAAAGCTAGAATAATTAGAGTGTATAATTATAGGAGATATTTAGCTAAGAGAACAAGAAATCTTTAAGGCCATATTATTTAACTAAGAAGAGGCTCTAGCATAGGAGTTCTCTAAAAATAGGTTATATTAGCAAGGACGTAACTCTACTATTAAAGATTAAGACTATGCTATATAAAGTATAATAAGTACTAAACTTTCCTGTACTAAGGGCCCTATAAGAAGAGGTAATTAATATATTATAAGAATGACTAGCTTAAGGGACTCTAGAATATTGCGAAAGCCTATATAGGAATCTATGGTTTTTTATAAGTAAAAAGGAATACAAGAAGTACCAACTAATTAATACGGCAATAAATATTAACTAAGTAACTATTAGGGATGTAAATCTGCTGCTATATACTAATAAGTTCTCTAAGGAGTTTGCGGGGTGTAAGGTTATATCTTTAATAGACTTCTTCTCTAGCTATAACTAGTTAGAGCTAGATATAGAAAGCAGAAACTTAATAGCCTTTATAATACCTCTAGGACTTTTATAATAAATAACGGTACCTATAAGAGGCACAAATTTAGTAGCCTAGTTTATAAGGACAATTACTAAGATTCTAGAGCGATACATCCTATATTATACCTTACTGTTTCTAGATAACATTATAGTAAAAGGACTATAGATAATATATAATAGAGAAGAGAGCCTTTTAGGTATGCGCAGATATATTCTAGAATACATTATATGGCTAGACGGAGTGCTTGCGGATTTAGAATAAGCTAGGTATACCATCTTAGGCGTAAAGTCTTATTTCTATAAAGACGAGATTGTAGTAGTTAGCTACCGCTATAATAGAAAGGGGCGATATCTAGAAAAGTTAAAAGTTGTAAAAATTATTTACTAGATAAACTGTAAAGATATTATATCTGCCTAAGCATTCCTAGGAGTTATCGTGTATTACTAAATATAGGTAAAAGACTTTGCAATAAAGGCAGAGCCAATCTTCTAATTGCTATAAGTAAACATTCTGTTTGTATAGGGTATAGAGCAAATAGCCGCTATAAAGACTCTAAAGTATATAATTACTACTATACCTATATTAGTTTAACTGGATTATAGTAAGGGGGCTAGGCTAATTATTCTTGCTGTTAACGGATGCAAGAATAGATGGGGATGCGGTCTTATACAACTAGATATGTAAGGCTATTGCTATCTATGTTAATATAAGAGCGGTATCTGGTCTTAAGCGGAGCAGAAATACAATTTAGGAAAGCTTAAGTATTAGATATTGCTGTATATATTAAAGAAGTATTAAGTATACCTATATGGCGTCCACTTTACGGTTAGGATAGATATAAATACCTTAGTTGCGTAACTAAATTATACTACTACTAATTTACCAGGAGCCTTAATGATATAATAGCTAGCATAAATCTAACTATAGGACTTTAATATTAGATATATGCTAGGGAAGAAGAATAGCCTAGCTAATAGGCTATTATAATGGCTACCAGATAGTAAATAGCCTAATAAACCAACTAAGGATATTAAAGAATTTATTAACTATAAGCCGAGTACTTTAGAATATACGGCTAGCCCAGTTAAAATAGAGGTGGGATCTACTACTAGAGGACTTATATTTAGAGAAATCTTAGAAGATTATAAAATGGCTAGTAACCTTATAACGTTTAGAAGAAATAAATACTAAGGAATTTAAAAGATTTAAATGGTAAGCGCTGAAGTTAATGCGTAATTAACAGCTCTTCTGTTAATAGTTAAAAAATATACCAATGCGGAGGGTAATTAATAACGAGAATACTTAGTAAGAGATTATTAAGAGCCTTTATAATTAGAGTGGATATTATAGATAAGAAGGAACATATTAGAGAGTCTTAAATTAATATTAGTGGCTAGGGCTATAGGATTAAATATTATAGTATATTAAGTCGTGCCTGCGATACTAGGGGTGGCAGTTAGAATAGGAAGAAGAAGTAATATACCCTATATAGGAGTCTACTTTATGGCAATAAGTAATAGTAGATATTATATTTATGCTAATAACACGTCTTGGATTCTAATACCTAGCTACTGCTTAAGAATATATATCTAGATAGGTGGAAGCTTAAGCCCTTTAGAAAAAGGATGCAAAAAGTGTGGCGAAGTTCTTCTATAAAGACGTTATCTGTAGATAGGGAGTATTTAGACAGCTTTCTATAGATAATAGCGGAGAAAATGCTAATATAACCACTGTACTCGCGGAGCTCTATAATATTAAAAGGGTTATAGCTTCTGTATATTACCTATAGGAATAAGACTTAATAGAGCGAGGGTATAAGCCTATAGTAGATGCTTTGGCAAAGATAGATGGCTTATAACTAGATAATCTCTATACTGTTTTATAGGTAGATAGAACAACTATTAAGCGGCCTATAGGAATAACGCCAGTAAGAGTTATATACGGATATAAGCATATCCTTCCCATTAAACTCTGTATACCCACTTAGCAAACACTACCTTAGCAAACAGTTTAAACCACTATAGAGCTACTAGCACTCTGTATAAAGCAGTTTAACTAAAAAAACGTAGATATAAAAGAGGCTATTACGCGTATAAGACAACTAAGGGTAATAAATAAGGAGTACTTTAATAATACCTATTGCATTCGCCAGGACGGATTTAAGGTTAGAGATATAGTTATATTCTATAATATATAGCTTAAGTAAGATTATTTTAGCAGTCGCAAGTTAGATCTAAAATGGCTGGGCCCGTTCTATATATATAAGAGTTACCTATATAAAGGATGGTACTTAATTAAGGATCTTAATGGCATGCTATTCTGCAACTAAACTCTAGGGAATAGATTAAAGAAGTTCTACTAGTAATAGGTATCTAAAGTCTGCTAGGAAAACTGGCTTAACCAGTTAGGCGGAACTATATTATAAAAAATAATAGCAGAGCTAGAGTCTAAGAAAGATGTTATATAAAATCCACCTATATTGCAACGCCGCGTAGTTTAAGAAGTATATATTTTAGAAAGATTATTTAATAGAACTAAGTATAAAACGTTTAATTAGGGGACAGTTAAGTTCTAAGGTAGGGGAGGGGACGTAGATAATAACCGTGTAATCTATTTATTTGCTATATCTCCTAAAGCTCTTTCTATTATACTTTCTTATTTACTTTTTAATTATAGGAATCTGTTACGTGTTAACAGTAAGGTAAGGGCAGAAGGATGTTTGTATATAACTATCTAGGTTCGTTTACTGTAAAGATATTAATTTTACTTACCGCCTTTACTAAACTAATAGTGATTTTCTATCCTAGGGATGGAAAATTATAATTAGTCTATTTAGTAATTAGAGCCAGCAGAACCCTATACTGCTACTAGATTTAGTAAACCATTTAGATTAGGAAACCCTATTAAGAACTTTACCGTTTTGCCCTTAATAGACCTTAAAGATAGTTATAATTAACTAAAGAATAAACTAAGCAGAATTAACAATAGCATACTTATTATGTCTTTATTAAGTAGATTACTGGTACTATATAAAGGAGCTAAGTAATAAATTAGTAACGTTATTACAGAAGTTAGAGGTTTTGTAGTTAATTGGCGTTAAGCTATACTTATCTAAATCTATAACAAGATTCTGCTCTTAAGAGAGAACTACGCAGATACTGCTAGTATAGTAGTTAATTTCGTTAACTAGGATAATAGGCTATAAGCATCTCTAGGAAGGGACGCGTTCTTATTAATCTTTAAAGACATCTCTAACATTAGTAAAATGGTAAAGGATTAAAGAAATTAGTATAATAAGGCTAGAGAAACTATCTGAAAAACCTAGGGATAAGGTGTTCTTAACGGACCGCTTAAACATATAGTCTCCTACTACTTCCTTTCTACTATCTAAAAGCTTACCATCTACCTACTTTATAAAGTAATGGCGTGAGTTAATAAGGCCCTAGTTAAGAGGCTTAATTATCTAGGACGCGGCATTAAAAATATTACTTAGCTATAGCTAACTAATTTCGCGCTCGCGCCTAAGATATTAGGAAGGGCAATATTAGATAAGGTAGTAAATAAGTATAGTTTAGGAAGATACTTAACTGGCTTTCTTATTCTAAATAAGGACCTACTACTAAGAAGTAGGAGACTAACTACTATAGGACTAGAGGTTATTAATATCGGAATTAAGTAAGTAGGAGAGAGCTTAGCTCTTATACTATAAATATATTCTTAATATACTTCTAACATAATAAATCTATTAGCCTTTTAGCCGTTAACACCTATTTAAGGAGGAGACGTTAGTATTATACCAAGCCCGTCTTAATAAGGATTACCTATATTAGTTAACTCGCCTTTATCTTCTATAAACAAAAGTATTCTTATAGCTAGAACGCCTATTAGCTCGCCCCTGCGGCCACTAGTATCCTCTTTAAAAAGGAATTTAAGGAAAGGGCTAATAGTTACTTACCTAGAAGTAGGAGGGCTAGGAGTAGAATTAATGTTTAATAAAAATATTATTAAGCCTAGAGATAATAAGGAGTATATTAAGGAAACCGCAGATACTATAGTAATACTCTATTTAAAACAAGGGTATAACTATAAAGATAATATGCTAGCTTATTTTAAAGCGTCCCTAAACTAAACTACTAAAATTAAACCAACTAAGGTTATAAAGCTCTTACACAGTTAGTATAAGGCGGCTGGTTCTAACCCAAAGATATATAAGGTCTGCTAGATATATACATAAGCTATAAAAAGATATATAGGTTTGGCAATAAAGGGTCTAAACTATACCACACTATACTATCAACTCCGTTTAATATATTATACTTATAATTACCTTAGCACTATAAAGATAGATCCTACTATATACTCCTAGTTTAGAAAAGCTTATAGACCTCTAGTTCTATTTAACTCCTTAAAACCATACAAGTTTATTTATAATTTAGCATTAAGGTTTTCCTATAATAGAGGGGCTTTGCTTAATTAGATGCTGTTACTAGATAACTAAGATATATAGCAGTAAGACAGATTTGTGGTTTTAAACGTGTTTAGATAGTGGTGGGATTCTAGCATTTTAGTAATAATTAATAAAGAAATACGTATATACTATTATTACTAGTGTCTAATTAATGGATGGCCAAATTACAGCTAGTTAAGAATAATGGTTTATAGTCTCTACCAGCAGCTAATAAGATAAGATCCTTAGTACTACCGTCTCTATTATACTCTTAGGCCTAATAGCTAGTGGCAACTTATCTCCTACCCTTATTATACAAAATTTGTGGTTAAGGGAGACTCTATAGCTTTCTGCTATATTAATATTAATATTCCCTCTCTCTTAGAGAGCGGATATAGCGCTAATATAATCTAAGGGAGCGTTTCTCTAGATAATAAAACGGAGGATAATTGCATAATTATCCTACCTAGCATACATTATTACTTAGAATTATAGTGGGCAGATCTTAAAGCATAAGGATTAACTAAGGGCGATAGATTTATATATAAGATCTTTAATTAAGACTAGACCATTAAGGACGTAGAAAAGTATATAACCAACTAGGTGGCTTAGCCGTGTAAGAAAGGAGATATATATATAACTATACCTTACCTTCCTTATAGAGCAAAAGGACCTTTAACTGGGACCTAACAAACAATACTACTATAGTTTGTTAGTATTTAAGACAATTATAATAACCTTAAGGTTATAGAAGGAGGAACCTGGGCAGAGCTAGCAGATATTTACTAAGACTTAAAAGCGCCGCCTTATACGCTATCTGGACATGCTAATCTTTACGGCGCAATCCCGTACCGCTTCCCTACTACAGTTAAGCTTACTACTATTAGTGTCTTATCTAACGCCCTTCTTAGTAGACAACAATGAGATTCTCTAGCAGTAATTTAAGATTATAACATTTTTCTTACTAGTAATGGGAATGTGACGGGCTTATATAAATACTTCTAAACCGAAGCTTGTAGATTGCTACTATATAAGAATACTAAGCTAAGGAGGAGAAGAAGACTGGTAGAGACTAGTAAGATATAAAGGGGTTATTAAGGCGCTAGTAGTAAGCAAGCTAATAGCAACCTGGTAGAATACAGCAGAGTTTGGTAGGTTGCTTAGAAAACAGCAAATTGCCGCTAATTGCCTAGGGAATGGCAAAGTAGCAGGTAACGCGCCCTAGCACTATTATAGGGAACAAAGTTAGGAAATAGATACATTTCTACTATTTTAGGGCTGTTAAGAACTACAAGGATACATTTTAGCTTATTGTCACGGAGTAAGTATAAGCGACGATAATATATAGCAAAGTAGATATTATTAAGCTACGTACATAAACTGTGTAATAAAGTCAAGATATTGCGTAAGGAAAGAAAGTAAGGAAATAGAAAGAAAAGGGTATATATCGTTAACTTAGTTGCTTGGTTAATATATATACGGGGTAGAATAGGATTTAGGTTATAGTCCTAGCGGAACTTAACAGAATTTAGCAGAATATAGTAAAGGACAGCAGATTGCCATAGATTGCCGTTATATAATAGCAGATTGCCTCAGATTGCCGTTACATAATAGCAAATTACCTTAGATTGCCGTTACGTGCCTTAATTAACTAAGTCGTTAATATAAAGGCCGAGATAGTAAAAACTAGTAGACGTGTGTAAGGTGTTATAGGGTGGTCCTATAATAGTACCCCCCCTTTAAACTTGAGCTTCTGCGAGATAGGGCTGTGGTAGTTCTAGGTAGAGTTTATAAAAGTTTTCCGCGGCTTATATAAGTCCTATAGAGTTAATAGGTTCCCATAAGGGTTTAGTAAAGCCTCTTTACTTTATAAGGTACATATACTAGCGTTTCCGTTTGTTATACTTAATGTTATCAATTTTTTTAACAAAGTACTTATCTTTACTATCCACCTTAACTTGTGGGGGAGGGTCCTGGATTTATCTAGGCAGGGCGTCTAATACAGGGGCAGTAGGGTGGAGGACTGACGTATAGAATACAGGGTAGATTTTAACTATATTAGGGAGCTTTAGTTAGTAAGTATAAGAAAAGACAACTTTTTTAACCTTATAACGGCCGGCGTTCTTCTAATTAAGTTTCTTAGTAGGTCGTTTTATGTTTAGATTTCTTATATCTAGCCAGATAAAGTTACTAATTTAGTAGGCCAGTACTAGGGTTTGGTTCTTATTTGCTGCGGCTTTATAAACAGATTAGGCCTATATCATTTCATTAGTAAAGAACTCTTATAGTTCTTCTATCTTCTTTATAAATTTATTTGCTTCTACAACTTATAAGGCCTAATAAGCTAGGCAAGGGATATTACTAAAGGGTTTAAAACCTATTCGCAGATGCTGGCTGTAGTTGGCCAGAAATAGGGAGACCTTTATAGTTTCTAAGACGCAGTTATTTATAGTAAACTCGGTAAATGCAAGCCAGTCTATCCAGTCGTCTTGCAGATATAATATATATATCCTAATATATTGTTCCATTATAGCATTTGTACATTCTATTTAACCATCCGTTTCTGGGTAATATGCCATAGATAACAGTGCTTTAATACGGAGTTAGGTAGTTAGTTCTTTCTAGAACGCTAAGATAAACTAGCTGCCTCTATTAGAGACAATTGTTTTAGGGAGTTTATAGAGTTTCCATACATAATCTAGGAACAGTTAGGTAACGGTAGGTATTAACATATTAGGGCAGGCGATTAAGTGTCTTATCTTAGATAGTCGATCTATAACTACTATAATATTTGCGCAGCCTCTACTTACAGGGAGATTAACAACAAAGTTAATTAAGATGTCCTTCCATCTTTGGTTTGGAATAGGCAGTAGTTTTAGAAAGCCGTTATATATCTTATATAAAGCTTTAGCTTGTCAACAGGTATAGTAGCTAGAGACATACCTCTGTATTATATTATGCATATTTAGCCAGTAGTACTCCCGTTAGAGTAGTTCCAGGGTTTTTCCTTGGCCTAGGTGGCCGGCTACTAGTAGGTTATATACGTGTTTAAGGAGCTTAAGCTTAAGTTTATTATAATTAGGGATAACTAGGCGGTTCTAGTAGTACAAGCAGTTTTTATAGGTTTTGTATTTACTTAGAGAAATCTTTTTAGAGCGTCTAACGCTATCTTAAATTAGCTTAAGCATCTCTTGGATAAATTCATTATTTAGATATTTATTAACTATAACCTGTTTAATAGTTCAATTAGTTATTTTAAGGGTATATACCATAAGATCTTTAATAGGGGGATTAAATAGCTTAGGGTAGAGTAGGGTCTAGTTACAGTAGGAGCGCGATTTTTTTTAAGCTGGTGCGTCTTGCGAATATTAGGTTAGGGCATTAAGCTTTTAGCCTTAAACGCCTAGGCGGTACATAATTAAGAATTAGAATTAAGACAGATATTCTAACTAGCGGGCTTAACGGTGGCTTAGCTGTTTTATAGTTATAAAGTACTATAGGTTCTTATAGTTGCTAAGAACTTTAATTAGGAATCCAGTTCCTTCTAGTTCTAGTCGCCATTGCTTAAAGCATCTAATAATAGCTAGCAATTCCTTATCGTAGATCTTATAATTACATTTAGCTAGGCTTAGTTATTTTAAGAAGTATGCTATAGGGTGCAATACTCCTTCCTTATTATATTAAGATAGAATGCCTCTAGTAACGTAGTTAGATAAGTTAGCTTCTACAACACTTATTTAGTTAGGGTTAAAGTGTTAAAGCATAGGTATAGTGGTAAATATAACCTTTAGATAAGTAAAGGCCTTCTTACATTCCTTACTAAAGATAAAGGCTTTATCCTTTTGGGTTAAGGCTATAAGGGGTAAAACCAAGGCGGAGAAGTTATTAATAAACTATTAGTAGAAGTTGGTGAAGCCTATAAAGGCCCTTACGTCCTTAATATTCTTAAGTTTTTACCAGTTTATAATTGCTTCAACTTTCTTAGGGTCCATTTATACGCCGTCTATAGAAATAATAAGTCTAAGGTATAGGACTTCCGTTTTATAGAACTCGCATTTATCTATATCTAATTATAGGCTGGCTCCATATAAGGCTTACAAAACCAGTTCAATATATTTTTAGTATTTAGCTAGATTATTGCTGTACACCAAAATGTCGTCAATATAAGCGGTATAAAAGACGTCCAGGTATAGGTGTAGGGCGTTTACAAGGCCAAATAGCATTACTAAATATTTAAATAATCCATATTAAGTACGAAATGCAGTAAGCCATTCATCTCCTTTTATAATATAGAGACGGTTAAATGCGTGGATAATATTAAGCTTCATATAGTAGCGAGCCTTACTTAATTAATTTAGTGTCTCTTAGATTAACGGAATTGGGTATTAGTTCTTAATAGTAATAGTATTAAAAGCTTAGTAGTTTATATAGAAGCGCAAACCGCCGCCAGGTTTCTTAATAAAGATTACTAGTACGGCTATAGGTAAAGAACTTGCTCTAATAAATCCTTTGTCTAGATATTCGTCTAAGTACTTCTATAATACCTAGAGTTTATTTTAGGATATCCTATATAAGGGTCTAAATCCAGGATGTTTTCCTTCTTTAACTATAATCTTATAATTATATAGACGGCGTTCCAATAGCTTATTAGCTTCTTTTTATAAAAATACATCTAGGTAATTATAGTACTCTATAGGTACTTTTATGGCGGGGTTAGTATGCTTCTTTAGTACTAAGGCCTTCTTAATATCGGCTATTATAATAGCGAAGATTATATATTCTAGTTTCCTGGCAAGTCGTGCCAACAAAGTAGCTCTAATTATATAGATATCTAAGGTATTAAGCGAGCTTAGATTATCCTTAGTTTCTTATATAGTTTCTTATTTAGCTTTAGGTTTAGTATTAAATACGGATTTAGTATTAGATTTAGGTTTAGGTTCTTTAAGTATCCTTTTTATAGTAGAATACCAGTTCTTCTGGTACTTTTGTATATTAAGCTTAGGCTTAGACTTTTGCTTAATTTAGAGTGCAGCGGTCAGAGTTAGTTTATATAGTTATATATTATTTCCAGGTTCTTAGTGGAGGTTGGTAGAAATCTTATATTAGTAGAATTTAGTGGAATTCTCAGGTAGGTAGAATTAGGTAGACTTTTTAGGTATAGGGTAGACGTTAGTAGAAATTTTAGACTGGTAGATTCTAGTAGATTTTTCAAATTTCAGTTTAGGGTCTAAGTAGTGAGTTATAAGGCACTTCTGCTTATAATAGGAGGCAGTAAATAGAAGCTTAAGGTTGTCCTAATTAATGGTTACCTTATATAGCTTCATCTAGGGTTGTTTAAGGATTATTAAATAACCTAGGGTAGTAATAAAGAGCTTAACTAATTCTTCATGGTTTAGATATCAGAGTCTTAGGGCCACTACATAAGTAATACGGCCTAAAATAGTATATTTGCCATTAAATCCAAATACGTTAATATACCGGTTAAGGGGTATTAGGGTAAACCTATTATCTTACGCAAAGATCTTATTAATAAATCCTATACCGCTAGCTCCTGTGTTAATTAGGACTTAAGTATTAGCCTATTAACCTTTCTACCAAAGACAGCAGTTAATAGTTATACTATGATCCCAAGAGTCAGGTTTTGCAACATCTAATACATTTAACAAGATCCTGTAATAAAGTTGTCCTAAAGAGCAACTTAACTCCAAGATATGCCTTTTAATAGTAAGCGGGAAGGAGTTCCTCTAAAACATTGGTTATAACTTCGTCCCTATAAGTAGTGCTTACTAGATATAGGGCTGGAACCAGGTAAAGATTAGGGGCGGTAACTAGAGGATTGGTATAGTAAATGGCTACTAGTATTGGCCGTTTATAAATTCTTTTAGAAAGGGATAAAGCAGTAGCTAGAGATATAAGCGTCACTTCCACACTTAAAATAGAGGCCGTGTTTAATGCGTCGCTCTTATTTAGCAGATCCTTTTAAGGCATAGGAAAGGGTCCTAGTATTAATATCCATAGCGTCTAAGTCCTTACGGGTCTTAGGCGGTTAGGGGGCAGAGTATTAAGGTATATATTTTAGGACAAGGCGTAGTAAGTCGTTATATAGGCCATTAATAACGTTGGCGCAGGCAGTAACAGTACCTAGCAGTTTAATTCCTATAAGAGATGCCTTTAATTTAGGGTTTAGAGATTCTACTAGGCGATTAATTAAGGCGGGTTTGTTCCATCTAGTCTCTTTAGCATAGTGGTGGAATTCAGCAAAGTATAATGGGAAGTTCTTAGAACCCTATATTATCTTATTTAGTTTTCTTTATAATATAGCAACTTAGTTAGGGTCGCCATAAAATACTTCTAGTATAGTAACTAGTTCCTTTACCGTACTTAGTTGGAACGGGTATATAGTGTCCACAGCATCTCCTTTTAGGCGGCTTATAGTGTAGCAAAGTTGACTGTTAGGGGTAGGGTAGCAATTAATATTACCATTTAGCTTATTTTAAAGTTGGTTAAAAAAAGAGTATAGCTTACTCCTCTTACTAGAATAGGCGGGAGGATCAGGGGGGCATTTAGATAACTTTTTTTTAGGGGTATTAACTAGCAAATTCAGGTCAAGGAGTTAGTTTTAGATGCGTTCTTCTTATCCAGTATTTATAAGTTAATACTAGTAGGGATAGATAGGGGCGACGGTATAGTAGATAGTGGGTTATAATAAATCTCTTTAACTTCCTTTCTTAGGGATTAGACCGTCTTATAATATTAAGCTTCTTATTAGGCAAGAGCGTCTGTAAAAGCTTCTTAGAGACTTCTTATTTATTTAATAAATAGGGCGCGTAAGTCATTTATAGATAAGGGGGTTTCTAGGTTGTTCTATATATTAGTTAGGGCAGGATAAAGTATATGGTTTAACGCAATATAGTATTACAGAGTAAGTATAAGCGACGATAATATATAGCAAAGTAGATATTATTAAGCTATATACATAAACTATATAATAAAGTTAAGACGTTATATAAGGAAAGAAAGTAAGAAAATAGGAAGAAAAGGGTATATATCATTAACTTGGTTGCTTAGTTAATATATATACAGGGCAGAATAGGATTTAGGTTATAGTCCTAGCGGAACTTAGCAGAATTTAGCGGAATATAGTAGAGGACGGCAGATTGCCGTAGATTGCTGTTATATAATAGCAAATTGCCTCAGATTGCCGTTACGTGCCTTAATTAACTAAGTCATTAACATAGAGGCCGAGATGGTAGAAACTGGTGGACATATACAAGGTGTCACAGGGTGGTCCCATAACACTTATGTGTGCAACTAAAATAGAGCGTTTTAATAGCCGCTTATACTTCTACTACATTGACTATAGAATTAATCCTATAACTATTATGGTAGAACTAAGTGTTATACCTCCTATTATTGCAGAAGGACAAAGTTATATAGAGTTGCCTAAGAAATTATAGGACAGAACTAAGCAAATAGAAGGATGTAAGAGAGCTATATTATCTAAGAGCCGTTAGTCTAATGCCTCTTATACTACCTAGCTAGGTAGATAAAAGTAGTCTTATTTAACCAGAACGGAGTCTCCTTACTTACTATCTTAGGTTTATAGTAAGGGTAAGGAGCACATATAGTTACCTATTACGCCTTTATTTTAAAGATAGGGAGTTTTAGAGTTTTGGAAGTTGTTAAGGGACAATAACTTAGGTAGGGGAGGTATATAGTGGGGTAAATTGGCCCACTAGATTTAGTGTCTAGGTTAGGTATAGTTTAGGGAGTATATAGGCCTTCTATAGGTATATAGATTAGTCCATAGCCCCAGAGTTAGGAACAACTTAGATAGGCTTAATGGACAGTTTCAAACATATATAATACTCTCTTTTCTCCTCTTCTTACTAACTGCTTTCCTACTAATTTCTACTAACTAACTATAACCAACTAACAGACTAATAGTACCCTAACTTTTTGTCTAGAGAGAGACCTTCCCTCCTATAGTAGTAGTAGTAGTAGTAGTAGTAGTAGTAGCGGTAGTAGAAACGGGGAGGGGCCTAGTAGTAGCCACAGCCGTAGTAGCTATTTATATATTAGTATCTTCTTAAATTCTTAAATTCTTTTATAGTACTAATACTTATTAGTATACTTATCTACTAGGACTAAAGTCCTATATATAGGCTACCCGCCCTAAGATGGCGGTGGCATAAATAAAAAGTAGTAGCTAGGTATAGATATTATGGCGGCAGCAGCAGTAGTAGTAATATAGTAGTAGTAATAGTAGTAGTAGTAGTAGTAGTAGTAGTAGTAGTAGTAGTAGTAGTAGTAGTAGTAGTAGTAGTAGTAGTAGTAGTAGTAGTAGTAGTAGTAGTAGTAGTAGTAGTAGTAGTAGTAGTAGTAG
>Ga0307507_10004961_pt1 | contig 22640 bp, 16 predicted proteins | sample 7_EM_MG_FD_207223 | JGI IMG/M metagenome (GOLD analysis project Ga0307507, IMG submission 207223) | Populus trichocarpa ectomycorrhiza microbial communities from riparian zone in the Pacific Northwest, United States - 7_EM | ecosystem: Host-associated > Plants > Roots > Unclassified | place...
TGATTCTCTAGCTGGAGGAAAAATTTGAAGTGTATCCATTCACTCAGTGTTGGGAATTGTCCGGTTGAAAATGTTAAATTTGGCCCTAAAACCACCATCGGACGAATCTTTTTGTCCCCGTACTTTATATGCGGCTCTGCGCAGGGATAAGACGTATCAAAACCACAAGAGTGGGGGCGGGGAAGTCTAGGAAGAAAGTGCCATCAATTCAAAAGCGATTCCTTGGATGGTGCTAAACAGGAAATTCGTTTATCATCGCTGGTAGGCACGCTAAGCCGGATGCAGAGTGAATTCGATTTTGTGATCTACCGGTGTCAAGCGTTTAGCAGCCCTAGAGTTAGTAGTCTAAGGCCGGTACTCATGCCAAAGTTGTGGCTAGGAGCCACAACGGCCGAATGCTTGCAACCTGGGACACTCTAAAGAGTGCTCGACAGCTGAACATAACTTCTCCCCTCATTTATTGCTCGCCTTCCCCCGCCCTTCCCTCCCAGCAACAACCTTCCTTCCTTCCTGCCTTCCTTTTCTTCTTCCTCTCATTGCCTCAGCCGCGCTTCCCCGCTAAATCACCGTTGCCAAATCTTACCGTACCCTACCGTACTTCATCTGTCCTCTTTCTCACTCTCACCCTCCGCTACCAAAATGAAGCTATCAGCATCTCTGTTTTTACTAGCTAGTGCATCACCATGTATATCGGCCCAACGGATAGACTACCTCGATAATATACAGAAGACCGGGGAGAAACAAGTCCCTCTAAAAAAGACGGATCCGGAAGGCCACGGGGAAAATCTCATCGCGCACCGAGTAAGGAACGTCACTTCGGAGAATTGGTTGAGCCTCCTGCAGCCGCGCAGCGCTGTAGCGGAAGCGAAGCAGAAAGAAGGTGCCGCTGCCGCTAGAGCCACTACCGCCATGCCGACAGAGTGGTATTATTATTTCACGTCATCAGCCGCGGATTCTGCTGTGTGTGTGTGTTGGGACGGCATTTTTACTCGTATCGTCTACGCACTAGCGAGGAATCCGAATGTGAACTTTGGCAAGGTGGATTGCGCGGCGGAAGCTTCCAAGGACCTCTGTAGGAATCTTTACATCACGTCGCCGACCAAGATCCCACGATTTTATCATCTCGTCGCGTATCCGGACAAATCTGTTGAGATTCGCGAGCTTCCGCAGAACATGGCCATTCCCTTCGATATTCAGGATCAAATCGACCATTACACGCAGTTCCACTTCAGCAAGAAGTGGAAGAACATTGAAGCTTGGACTGGGGTTTTCAACCCTATCAATGGTACTTTGAAAGATGCCAGATCCTACGCTGGTATAGCCTTGACGGCCTACGAAGCTATGTCACTATGGGGCCTTGTAGTTATTATTATTGCCGTTGCGGGGGCTATCTATATGGATGGTGTCGTCGGGGGTGCTACCTTCGCGGGGGGTCTTATAGGAATGGTCTTAAGGCATGCCACTGAGCCGACTCGCGCCTGCACACAGCCAGCTCCTCAAGGAGCTTCATAGACCCTTTTTCTTTAAAATGGCGTACTGGGGAGGTAGAGAACCGGGCGAAGGGCTCTTCCCATTCTAGATGTATGATGGGTATCGTGGAGGGGTGGTGTTGCTATTTAATGTAGGCTCGTGACAGAAAAGCGGTGTTATATGGTGTTTTTTTTTTCGACTTTTTTTTTCGACTTTTTTGGTATTACTGGTACGCGACACAAGAGCATTCACTTAGCAGAAACGTTTAACGGAAAAGTTAACCCCCCAGTTTTTCTTTCCTCGATGAATCTTTCATTTTCCCAAAAAAGAAAGAAAAGAAAAATAGCATAACTTTAAGGCTCAACATAACTTTATGCCCTACCATAGTAACTTTATGGCTCAACACGAGCTGCGATGCGATACGAGCTCATCTTGTGAACATACTGTACAATAGTACCGTTAAAGTTACCCATTAAGTCGCCAGCCCCATCTTTTATACTTCCCAGCCTGAGTCAACAAGTAGAACCATATCAGGATATTGAGACACCTATTCAAGCAGTGCTTTCCCCCATTTGCACCACGCCACAACAGCTAATAATTAAGCGCATTAAACGACAGGCAAGGTTGCGGAAATAAATGTACTCGAGTAAAGTAGAATGTTATATACCGTAGGCCCCTACCGGTAATGTTATTTTGAGCTACCAAGTTGTATTGAGCCGTAAAGCTACATTGAGCCAGAAAGTTAGGTTGAGCCGCAATGTTACACGCGCATGGCAAAATTTTCCAGAAATGTGAAGACTGGGCTTGGCACTTTTTACTAGGCGGCTACATTTCCGGAAGGCTTTTGAAATGAGCGAGCACATTCAGGTGTCAAACACTCTCTAGAGGTCTCCCAGTGAATAAGTCTGAGAGCAGTCAGGGCATAGCCTCTAGCCACAACCTTGGCATGAGTAGAGACAAACTACTTAATAGCTATTTTTAGTTTGGCGCTACCAGTAAGTAATTTTTACTGTTTCACACCCCCCAAGGGTTAAAAGCGCTCTGCAGGTATCTTCTCAGATATGGTACCCGTCGTTCATATATTTTCACATGACATCCTAAGAAGTATGATACCTGAGACAATTTTTGCTCCATTCCTTTGGACAAAGGTGGACACCTCACCCTAGTACTCTCCCTCCAGGGCAATCTGCATTTCTAATACAGTACGTGATTCGGCCACTGGGGGTATAAAGATGACTTGTGAGTAGCAAGCAAACACGGGGGTTAAATTAGGTTAATCATATGTAGCCAATCTTTGATAACTATGATTTGTTATTTCTCTCCTAGTTCACTCATATCTATCCTTGAGAAAGGCAGGATGGATCCGAGAAGAGGGACTGGAAGCGGAAACCGAGATAAGTGATCTTAAAAATTACACTACCCGGGTATCTAGGGGAAAGAACAGGGGTGGGATTTCAGCTTATAGTGAATCTGATATGCTGTTGGTGTTAGGGATCAGTTGATGCCAGTGTTCCCAGCCGGCTCGCCCGTCCGCCTTCGGGGTAGGACGGGACGGATTACCGCTCATAGCCCGTATTTTTTAGGGTGCTAGGACTGACTACGCCCGGGAATGTGAGGACCGGACGGACTGTAGAGAACTATAGTCCTGGCGTTTGGACTAGCCCGAGTTGAAATCACGCACCTCCGAGTGAATGATTATAGCATCATGAGACATCACTCGTACCGTCTGTGAATGTGTGTATCCCCGAGTAAGATGAAAAAGAAACTTGATTCTCAAATAAAAGGGATAAGAGGTACTAATATACTACATTGATTGAGCAGTCACACTGAACACTGTGTCCTATATCATATAGGCCACCTTTCTAACATGACGTAGTAGTGATACCCATATTCCAACATGACAGGTTGAGAAACGAAACAAGAGTTTTATAACGAAAGGAAAAAGGAGATGCAAACTACCTCTGTACGGCGGATAAGAACTAAGTCCAACACCGTCCCCCACCGCCCCCACCGTCCCTCACTACAGACAGCCGTCCCGTCCCGTCCGAGGCTCTTGGCAGTCCCCCGCATGGTTAGGAACACTGGTTGATGCTGCTTGGAATGCTCTATATATAGTTTCATTGTTTAACTAGGGCTCAGAAGTTCACCAGAAAAAGTTTCCGTTGATCAGTAGTTAAGAACATGGGAAGTCAAAGGAACATATGAAAGCTATGGAGATAAAGGCAGAATGGGAGTGCGGCACTGGAACTGCAATCCTATGGAAGTGGAAACTCTTGTCATGCATTTCTTTTGTCAAGGGATTGGACAGAAATTTCCTCCCCCTGTTATCATGGGAGTGTGCAAGAGATTGGGAACATCTAGAAATAAGCGGATATATCTGGTGATCGATGGAAGGATAAAGATATCTTCGGTGTATTTTCATAATACTCTTGTCTTTACCGTTGGTTTAATAAGCAAGACGAAAAAGACAAGGGAGTTGCGCCCTGTCGACTCCATTGCCGTTCAGTGCCGTATTTTCATTCTTTTCAATAGTCAGACGTTAGTACATGTATGGTAGCTAGTTAGCATTACTCCCATAGGGTCTAGCATTTGCGAATATCATTCTATTCTACTGTTATAAGGCACAGACGGGCAGTCGAAGGAAGAACTTGGGCCGGTAAATAGTTTATGTTTCTCTTACTTGTTCTTTCTTTCAAGCTACCGAGAAGACGGTGATTCCAAGATATATAGGGGATTGAGCATTCTCTAGAGTAGTACAAAGTCTAAGACAAAGACAGGGTCCGCGCATCTGCCCACACCAAGGGGCCCGGCCATATAGATCAGTCGTATTAAGGTTAATATCTTCCCATTACAGAGGTATCCTCGCTACTTTTCTATTCGCACTCTCGGCAGCCCGCGACAGCGGCCTTCGGCCTGCGGAATCCACTTTGTCAGGATTGGTGTCAATCCGTCCTGACAATGGCTTCACAACGCTGCCCTGTCCAGTCATAACAGCCCACCAAAAGAGTGTTCGCGTATGGCGATCGGGTATGTCGGTATCGACATATGCCCATTCCAACAGCATTTCGACTAGGCCCTCATACCCTTCGTGGAGAGTCCGCGAGAGCAGTCTTCGACCAGCCGAGCATTAGGCCAGCTTAAGCCGGAGCTAGCCTAGCAGGACTATGGACTACAGTCCGGCTTCTGAAGTTGATCTGACCGGGGCTAGCCGGACGGCAGATATCAACAAGTTTCCGAGTGATCATGCATGACTAGACTGAGTTGGAAATATTCCAGGGCCTGTGCCAAAAATGATATGGATTGAATACACTTGGCTACGTGCAATTTCAGACATCGCAAAAGGCCAATTGCCGATCTCAGCTTCTTCGTGGGCTAACTGAGACATAGTAAAATAAATCAAAATTAGCATTACCGACAATGGCCCGATATTCTCAAGGATCGTCCTATATCTACTCGTAAAGCATATTACATCCTGGAGAACCATGCGGTGGAGAAGAGGCCATTACGAAAAGCGGTATCGGATGATATGATAATAGTCAGAGAGTAAGAGCGCAGTGATAAGTAACTTATCTCCAACATGTAAGTACACCTCGGTAAAGGATTTAACTACCTCGTCCTGCACATGAGACCTCCCGGTAAGGAATACCCGGACCCTGGGTGACTCCCGAAGAATATCCTGTAGCGATCGAAGGAGCTCCAGTCGATGCTTCGGGGAGGACTCATCCAAAGCGTCAATACAGATAAAGACCTCTGGTATCGACGCGATAGCCCTGTTTAACATCTTCACCAGCTCTGGAAGTCTGAGACGCTAGCAGCTAAATTCCTTTTTGGCCTTCTGAAAAGCCTGTCGTACCCCTAAAGGGATATCTTCTCTAGTCACGAGTTGCTTGAGGACGGCCCTTAGCATGTTTGTGGTGGACTGCTCTTCATGAGCCTGGAAATCGCAGTGCAACCCTGCGATGGCGATGTCCTTTCCAGCCGATTGATCGCATAGGTCATCAGTAACTAAGGGGCTAATGTTTACTTCCCGTCAGTGATACTGCTCTGTTCACAGAGCGCAAGAGAGTTCTTACGCGAGATACGTCTTTCCTACTCCAGGATTCCCGTAACAGAATAACACGGCTTCCGTGCCACCAGCCTCTCTATTACTCCATCTTCTAAACTCCTTAGTTCCCAGGAACCAATTCCCCACACCATCGATTCGGTCGCTCAGGGAGACCATGGTGGCGCCGCCGGGGCTCCAGAGGCGATAACCACTCTAGAATCTGGTGATCTTCGTATCCCCTCCCCTTGCTCACATTCACTGTATTGTTGTAGCTATTTGATACATTAACAGTTGATATTGTCTGTGTTCATACGGTGCTGTGATAAGTAGTCTGCCATCTAGGCTACAAATGCAGGATATGGCTTAAAGTAGTTTTTTCTGGTCTACCCATATACCTAAAGCTATGGAAGGAGTTTTGGTCACCAGGGGGGTTTCAATTTCAAGATTTCCAACTTCAACTTCAAAAGCACTAAATTTTTATCTCGATTTCTAGCTCTCATGTGTAGAACCTGAAATGCTTATCTATTTGGCTTCAAACTTTGTATACTTAGTGGAGGAGTCTTATAAAAGTAGATTATAAAGTATTGAATTCATATGCTTACTTAGTATACAAATATCATATCGTCAAAATTATATATTTTATATGTAGTTTTTCTCTTCTATTTTACTTATCCTAACATACTAATCTGGTAATAAATTACAGTAGAAACATATTTTCCTAAGTATATAAGGCCTAAGATATTACTTTATCACATTATCAAAGTCTACTTATCTATATTTTCATTTTTACACAACCTGTAAAAAGAGTAGTCTTCTTTAATACAACGGTTCTTAAAACTAGTATACCAAGAGGGTTTTTTCTTATTATGAAATAAAAACTACATATTCTGATTCTCCATATTTGAAAGTATTTTCTAACAAATTTCTAAAGTTGTGGCATCATTATTTATGTCAATAAAAAAATTTACATTTGGTTTTTCCAGTGGTTGCCATGGTGAGCTGCATCCCACTGAAGAGCCGCATCCCAGGGAATGACGCTACATCATTTGTCACGATTTAAAAAAAGGTGTGAAAGAGAAAAGCTACACCTGGTGATAAGCAGGGCGAAACAACAAATAGACTAATAGAATCGAGTCCATGATAATAATATTATTGCTTTATAAACTTGGTTCTGGGAAAAGCCCACTCGGAATGAATCAAACTTTGAACTTCGTTTCCCCCTATGGAATTCATGAGATACAGTAGGAACTGTCGTTGCAAGTTCATCGATCGCTCATGCCTAGTTCTAGGCTGGAGAACGAAGCACAGCAAGGCAGCGAAACTCGAGGTCACAGCCTAAATTTTATGACGGAAGGTGTCGTGCGTAGCTGAAATTAAGCATAAGTAAGCTATGGCAAAGTACTAAAAGGTACTTTTGGTTTCCCAACTCTCCTGGCTTATTTCTCAGCTTTTTTTCTTCCGATATACTATGTTCTATCTTACTAGGAAAGATTTTCGCTTAACCAAGTGGGTAATTCTCCTAATAAGCTGCCCCCCTGGAAAAAAGTACAGCTAGACCCATCCCGGGGAGCGACTCATTGGCGAGTGATATTCAATGACCGCCAGGGCTCACCCCTAGAAACTTGCAGGATTATCGAAAGAAAAACACACAATCAAGAAAAAAAAAGCCACCTCCTTTCAGTCTATTTCGAGTTAACATAATGTGATGTGCAATGATTACTGTCCCCCTGCGATCATCTCTTGCTGGCCTTTCCTATTTATCGGTAAATTTTAGCACTAAAATGTTCCGCTTTCGCACTGAAAGCGTTGGAATCCCGGAACAGGCGAAAGGATGCAGTGCTATCATATGCTAGACTTTTCTAGACAAAAGTTTTTTTCAGGGGATTTCCGAGTCTGAACCGCGCAGCTGACCCCCCGACATAACTTACTGTATCCCCCGAAGTTACTTTATCCATGAGAAAGGCGGGAATTACCGGTACTTTTAAATCTCAAATCATTGATCATGCGTTGTGTCTTTCAAGTGGCCTCCTCTTCTTAAAGGCCTGGTAGAAGATTTTTTGTCCTCCAGAGGGGGTGGTCAACTCTCCTTCCGAGGCGTTTTTAGTCTTTTTTCAACAGAAGGAATTCTGGACTACTTAGTGCACGGTACAATTGCTTGTGATTTTACGGTTGCATACACTTGGCTGCTCTCTTGGGTTTTCTCTGCTTTTCCAATCTTCTCTATTCCGTCATTATCCAACTTTGAGCTCTGCGTATTATACTCGGTTCGTCCCCCTCACTACTGATCTATTCTAAGAAATTCGCGGCACATCATAGAATCTCTCTTTGGGTAATTGATTCTATTCTCAGCAATCCTGATGAAATAGACCTATACCCGTATGATATCAGAACAAATCGGGGTTGAATTTGATGGATAGATCGAGATCCAGCAATCTGTTGGAGTGATAAACTAGCTTAATAACCAACGCCTATGCAGTGTCCTTTATTGATTTCCATGAGATACATCAATCAAACACTCTACCTCCCTGTCATCCTATAGCTATGATGTGTTCGAAGCGGAGTATTTCGCGCTCCTCGTGATTGTAAAGTTAGGGTTTGTTCCTCTCCAATAAAACCCATCCGCTGTCCATTAGGAAATAGCAATGGGCGCGCAATTTTCAACAATATTGAGATTAATACAGTATATACCGAGCAGGCGCACGAATCACAGCTACTGATGTCAGGCAAATAGGAAGGCTCTAGCCTAGTGTTAACCCCCCAGTTATGGGATAACGGGGATGTCTTAATACTGGGCATAGGAGTGATTAAGATATACCTCTCTCAAATTTTAATAACTTAATAGATAACTTCCCATCTATAATAAGTTTAGAACCGATTTTCCAAACCCCCACAGGCTATATCGTGACTTTTCTACACCAAAAAGTTTGAGGTTGAGAGTTGCCCGAATAACTATTCCCATCGGATGTGAAAAAAAACAAAAAAAAACAAAAAAAACAAGTGATCAGCTAAATCCCCTCGGGCAGTCGCTGGAGGCAGCTCATGGCTTATAATTGATGGCGGAGGTTTCACGAGTATTGTGGATTATTTCATTTGCTCTGGAGTTATAGAGATTTCCGGAGAAGGTCCTCCGGATATACCTTCCCTTTGATGCCATGGAGTGGGCGGATAAAGCCGGATGGAAGTTTGCCAGTTGATGGCCAACTCTGTTTCCTTGGGTGAGTTCGCCTCGGTTTGCTGGACAGGCAGAGAGTCATAATAATGAAGGGGTAGCTAATGGAGTGTTTGCGTTATTATAATCCAGACCGCCGTCGCAAGCTATTCTCTTGGTATATGGTCTGCGGGTGCTCCAATGGGGAAAGGAAACAAGTTGCCCCACGGGACTGATTGCTTCCTCACCGCTCTCTACCGGTCCCGAGGCCAAGTCGTTCTTAGTCTCTTATGTTCGTATTTTTCGTCCTCCCTCTTGGAGTACGGCTATTTTGTCTAGATGGGGATCGAGATAGTTGATTCCATCGGTAAAGGCTCGTGAAATCCGCTACCTCAGTCAGCCCGGGATAGGTTTAGTCTGACAAGTTAACAGAATTTTCAACACCGGTTAATGAGATCTAACGAGCCCTGAGGGCTGATCTTATACTGTGCCAGGAAAACGCTATCCTTTCGCAGGAACTTTTGTCTCAGAATCCGGATTTCGCAACCTTTTACGGTACTGTTGGTTACTATAGACTTATTGAGAGTTTTAGGCTCTAAATGCTCGGGTTGGACAAGGCTCTTATGAACTACTTGTAACTCCCTTGGTGCTACGGCCCTCCCACAGAGACTATTGTGGGGGTTTGTTTGCTAGTTGTTCTTGACGCTTTTTTTAGCATTACAGATTACTATCATTCAACCCGACTAGTATCACTTGCCTTACAGTGCTGGCACAGTACTGGTACTCCTTTAGATTCTAGGAGGTGCTGTCTTGTCCAACCTACTAACCGAAAATGGCAAAGGTTAGGGTTACGCACCAAACCGGGACTGGGGTTCAGACGGTGACCAATTGCCGTAAGAACCGAAATAATTGGGCATCACGCTAGGACGTTGGAGTTGCCTCTCCTAGTAAGGTCTGTGTCTCAAGTGAGGGCTGATAGAGAGTCTTCTCGCGGTGTTTCCCCCCCTAATCCAGAGGGGGAAATTCTGGACGTCCTAGCGCCATGCCCAATTATTTCGGTTTTTACGGTATTGTTGCTATTATCACTGCAACCGTTGCCCCTGTATTAGCACTTGGCACTCAAGCGCACAAGTAAAGTGCAGAAGCCTCTTACCGGGGAGGTGGCACCACTCCTCCAGGGCTCGGATGGTGGCTTCGGTTATGCGCAATCGGGTACCATTCGAGCTCAAAATCGGCACTGTATTCAAGTGTAGTACTCGTAATGTCCTGACGTTTGTGAACACGACCACTATTGCATGATGCCAAGATCCAGGCAAAAAAGCTGAATTTTGGCGGTATGCAATAGCAGTTGTGTTCACAAACGTCAGGACATTACGAGTACTCGAGTACAGCATGATGTTTTTCGGTATTTTATGATGGTGAGGGGACGGGGCCCTGCAACTTTTTAACCGGGACTCGAGTTAATTTGTGGAACCCCTGCACCTGCATAAGTATCCTCCCACTCCCAGATACGAGATGCCCCTCCATTACCGGATCAGGGGATCCGCTACCGAACCGTTTCCCTCAAGCAACCAAACAGAACGTCTAGAAGCCCTTTAAGGATATCCCTCCATCTACAAGTACCCTACCATTTCGCTTCCTCTCAATATGCAGGCCGAATTGGAATGTGTATCCCCGGGGGCTCCGTACGAGATTGTTGATTGGGGAATTCCGCCTGAGGGATCGTGTGATACCGTGCCTGGCGGGGTGGAGGCACAGAACTTGGATGTGTCAAACGATAGCTAGGATGGCTACGAGTAGGTGATAAGGAAAATGCAAGGTACAGAGAGAGGCGAGATTGCCCAAGTACCCCAGGTTCTGCCCTAAAATTGCATTGCTGGTGATGAGGAACGGGGTGTATTCCCTTAGCACCAGCTAAGCGTGAAAATAGGATCGTAACACCTCACAAACACCACAGAGTAGCTGGGGACTCTGTGGATAGGATAGGTAGATATGACTCGAGCTCGCTGGGTACAAGTACCAATTTCTCGATTTATACGCGACTACGGTAGTGAGGAATGCTGAGTATCCATGTGAGTATTGGCGCCCCAGGGATAATACACTGGGGTTTACTTGGGGTGAGAAAAAATATTGGGGCAAGACAAGCCAAGACCCGTGCTGGATTTTGCAAATACAGCTTAACCATCACCATTACGCATATCTGTATTACCACATACTGCAATTCAATACAAAGTACCATAAAAGAAATTCTACCCTTGATAAAGATTTCTGCCGTTTTGTCGTGCACTGGTGAGTCTCTACCTTTGTGAACGGTCGTTTTCTGTTATGGTGACGATGTGAGAGTTGTCTGGTATCAGCCCGTTGAAACCTACATGTGGGCTGTCCAGCTTGGTCACACCTGCAATATGACAATCCGGTCTTGGCTTGTCTTGCCCCAATATTTTTTCTCACCCCAAGTACCGGTACCGTAAATTCTTTTGTGATTGGCCATCTCAGTTAGGTGGCAAATCTCGGGATCAACAGACAAGGCTTCTTGAGAAGGCCTAGTACTTTCCTGATCTGGCATAGCCTGAGCGCTTTGGCCTTGTTTGATCTTCTCAACTTGTCAAACTAAGCCTATCTGGTGCTAATGACTCGGTTTTATGAGTCCTGAGATGGCCAATCGTAAAAGAATTTACGGTACTGCATTTTCAGATACCCATTAACGGATCCATGTACCGCGTTGGATACTTGGCTGAGGGAAGGCCAGTCACGTGACCTTTTCTCTTTATGATCTCACACGATTGGAGCGGATGCCGTGTCAGTCATACGGAACTCAACTGTTTGGGTCTGGGCAATGGGGGGAAAACGTGGCGATCACCGAACACGGGAGAAGGGTAGGGAAGGAGAGGGAATGCTGGTCTGATATGCCCGATACAAGCAGTGACCTAGGTAGGGCTGAGACGCTGGTTATCACACGTGTGGGGGAGGGATGAGTGATGTCGGGATCGGATCGGGATTGCGCGGTGCAGATACGGTATTGTGCTGTGCGTCGCAGAGCGGAAGGGGTGTCCTGCGCCGCGTTTGCGCTGGGACGGAAGGCTGTGCTGTACGGTACGGGCTGTTCGTCGGGCAGCGGATTCATTCCGCATTACGGTAGACTTATCGGGACTTGGGAAACTGTGTCAAGACGCTTGAGAGACTCGACGAATTAGAAAGAAAAAAGAAACTAAAATAAAAACCCAAGCGTCTTAGATGTCCCCAGTCGTTGTAAAAAGCAAAAAAAAATAAAAACTCCTTTTTTATAGGTACTATTATTACTCATTGGCTGTACCATTATATAAAGACGCTTCTGGACCCCAGGCTGCTGAGAAAGCTAACAAGATATCGTGGAAGTGCATAAGTTACGATACAGGGGTTTCTTCCCAGTTTCTTTTTCTTTCTTTTTCTTTCTGGGGAGTTGGTTTTTGTTTCTGGAACATTTTGTGGGTCCAACACTGTAGGAAAACATCTCCGGAGTATTCCTCCTTCAGGTAGGGAATACCAGTTATGCTTCGATACAGTACCGCACAGTACTGCACGTCGGCCAGTGGATGCCTTGTGGTTTGGGCCAGGGCGGGGAAGGGGGTATGGGGGGGAAAGTATGCTGCTTGAATGTAGTGGCTGGGTCCGGGGGTTTCTGTTAGGTTACTTGATGCTTTTGTATCTGGGAGGACTGGATCTCATCTTTCAGGTTGAATTACCGGTACTGTATATAGTTGAATTGGTTTGTTATGGTTGTTGGCACTAGAGAATCTAACTAACGGAATACTAGTATCGACGTTAAATAATAATCGGTAATGATGCTATATAGGACGCTTAGAATTTCCTCCTTTGGATTAAGGGGAGAAAACATAGGGAAAGGATTCTCTCTCTCTCAGCCCCCGGTTGAGACAAATGAAAAAGGGACTCGACAAGCCTTACTAAGAGAGGCAACTCCAACGTCTTAGCTAGATTCTTAATTATTCTGGTTTTTACGGTAAGCCGCTTTAAAGCAAGTTAAGAACGCATGGAAAGAATCTGTTTCATAGTAAGCAATGGAATCTCTTCACACGGTGCTTAGGTTGTAGTTCAACCATTTTAATTTTCGGAACAAGGAGAGTTCTCACTATTCCAGTATGGGAGGTATGATATACTTAGAGCGAGCATGGAATTTTTGTAATCAATGGCGATTTTTCTTTCCTTTTCTACGGTTGTTTCACTTAAGACCGCAGGCCTGTGCTTAATGTTGATAATAGGGAAACGAATTGCTTAGTGAGGGATTGTAGTTTTATTTCGGATAGAAGGGTCCGCCGCCAGTTTTGGTCGACCTTGTGATGTGCCCAGAATGCTTGGGGGTGTGAGAAACACGAGAAGATTCGTTAGACAACCTCTCTCAACGTTCCCCAACTACCTTACAAGCCCTTAGGCTCCAGAGACTGGTAGAAGGAACTCTGAACGTGTGATTCAAAAGGGCGAAATGATTACACTAGAGGGTCCGCGTCCTAAGAAGGAAGGTAGAGGGGAAGGGGAAGGCTGCTACCCTCGGGAAGGCAAGGAGGAACATTCAGATGGCTTCAATAAGGCAAAAGCAGCTCTGACTCTTAGCACATATCCTTACTTTCTATCACCTGGGGTGCGGATTTTGTAGAGTTTGATAGAAATAGCATACAAGCACCTGGGGGAGATGTTTTCGTCAAGACGGGGGGCTATTTCTTTGGTTAATTATCTCTATCTTGTACGAGGACATCTCCCCTGGTACTTGGACCTATCTAGCATTTTAGCATTAATTTTAAGAAAATATATGTAGCAATACGAGTAGAGTTTATGGAAGCCATATAGGAGGGACACCATAATAAAACCTACTATCACCCCCACGCTCGCCATAACGCCACCTGCTTTGGATAATATGAGGATATAATGCTCGCATTAAAGTTCCTAACTAAAGTTCCCTTATGCACTGCTACCGTAAATAGAAGCTCTAGTCCGACACTATCGACTGGCTGAGGGAAGGGTTGTGGGTGTGCCGGAACTCCAAAAAAATAGATGCCTTACTGTCTGGTGCTTGGATGAATCTCTGAATTCTGGATTTCCCCATCCCATAGTCTGACCTGTCCCGGACCACTCTCGGTGCCCGACGGATTCTTCGGATTTTAGCTGTCAGGGATAGCGGGGTGCGACTGTACCCGGTTATAGGGTTGGACGTGGGCCATCCCTGAGGGGGTAAAAAAAGTAAAATTTAAACATCTCATGAAGGGAAATCCTACATACTACTCTACAGTATAGTGCTAAGTGGAATGCTAGTGCTACGACACGATACCGGTAGATGGGCCAGCGATTGTCCGATTTTTTTATTGGATGCTCCTACAGCTAAGCTAGCAGTTGGCTGTAATCTATGCTTTGGCATACTTTTTTCGGGTTTTTATTTTTTGGGGCTTCGTGCGTAAGTGTCGAGAGGAGTGCGGTACGCTACCGAGATTTGCGAGATTTTTGAATTTGGGTATTTGTGGACTAGTCTATTCGGTTGGCTCGGGTTCTGCTGGTTTTCTCAAGAGGGGGTGGGTATGATGCTTGCATGTTCTAGGATGACTGAGTCGGGGAACGAGAAGGGGCTGCTTGAAGGTCCTGCCTTGCGGTTGGGCCTCTTTTTCCGGGGTTTTCCTTCAGAGAGTGAAGCCGTATCTTAGTTCATAGGCCCCACCCCAGTGATGCTCCCTGGGGAAACACCCATACTTTTGGGGGCTTGGAGAGAACGTCCGAGTGAGATTAGGTGAGTCGGATGATACTGTTCGTATTGTTTTATTACAGAGTCCTTGGCTACGCCACTGTTTAAATAGAGCTTTACCTCCGAGATAGGAATGGGTTATGGCTGTTCGTATCATAGGGGGCAGTAGCCTTCGCTCACAAGACCATCAGAGCCTCCATCCGTCTGCCCTGTCCTACCCAGCTGGTGCTACCATCGATCTGTGGCACACTAATGAAAAGCTCGATATATCATATTCCGAGATTAAGTGTGCTTCTCTCATTCTCTATGTCATGCTGCTCCTGTATCTCTTGCCAACCCTGTTTCTTTCATTTTTTTTTCCTTAGTTAGTTACTTGGTTGAGCTCGTTCTCGGAAGTCGGTCTCATTTAGTGTGTGCGTAGTTACCAGCTATTCTTCGTGCCCAGAAACACTTCCGAGCTCATGACTCACCGGACTAGAAGAGGTAGAAGTCTGTTCTAGTATCTAGGTCACATGCGATAGCTCGGAAGGTTCTCTTTTTTTTTCAAATTTCTTCTAGAGCAATGTGGATGTTCAGATTTCGGGGCCTGAGATTGAGTTCAATTGGACGTCTATTACAACTCTTGATGCACGGCTTTGCAGCCGCTGATTGCTAAACACCCTTCTTCAGCCACTGGGAACCAGTGTGTGAGCATAGTAGACAAGGCATCACTTGGATGCAGGATGAAGAAAAGTAAGGTTGAAACGCGCTCTCATAGGCCTTAAAATGGGGGCAAGAACGATTGGCGAAGTTGGCATTGGATTAGCGAGAAGTAGATCTTGCTATAGTAGACAAGGAAAAGCCAGAAACCACTCTCACAGTTGTCAGGAACTGATTGGAGTGGGAGTTGGGGAGCCGGATGCGGTAAAAACTCAAACTCACTTGACAAACCCAGTAGTTAAAAGCAACGCTTTTGGGATGCCGTGGAGGAGCATGAGATAGAGAGAATAATCTGGCTAATGTAGAAGTGCTAGCTGGGCATGCATGAGAGGGCTGCTCTAAATTATACAAATGTTAAGACTACAATATATCAAGGGTCCCGAGTTCTCTTAGCCATGACAGGGGATATCAAGAAGCTCTGGAGGGTTCTGCGTGGTCTGCGTTAGGCAGTAGGTTGTGACGCTACCTAGGCGGAATTGGGACTGGTTATCATATATGCCAGGTGAGAATTTCGAACATGGTGGTAGACACTTCAATGCGCTGTTGGAATGTGGCTTACGATTTGGCGAATCTCTTTATATTTCCCACATCTTTGTCATTGTATTCGATGGGTAGCCTAGTCTTTCATCGCTGTATAGGTAACTTGCCCAGGGCACGGAGTTGGCTGTGCAGTTAAAGTTGCTCTAGTTTTCCCATCTACCCTATCTCTCTCGTTCTGATGAGCCTGCACTCACCGCTACACATGCAAAGCCACATCTCAATATCTACACTGTTATATCATGCATTAAGTTAGAAAAAAAAGAATTCTCTAATTTGTTTGCCCCCTCCCAGCCCAACTAGCCAGGCGTGCAGAGTACACATTTACACACTTAAGATATCAACAGCCAATAACTTCCCTCCACCGATAGCGTAAAGTGAGAGACCCCAACCAGATCCATCCTCTCTTCCCCCCCACGCAGAATCTAATCTACAGGGCTGAACCTGCCTAAACGCTTTTCGCCCACTTAATCCCTACTATTTCCCCTATATTTCCTAGATAGTATTGCACAGCCATGCTCCTCACAAACTGACATCAGGCTCTCCTTCCCGAGATTTGTGGAAGCCTTGTGCTAGCCTTGTGTACCCACGTTCCCCCACGTACCTTTTAGGAACCTCGATGCACGGTCATGGGGCATCACTCGGGTGTAGTGCAGTTCCCTACTTTTGTTGGATGGTAGGAGGCTTCGTAGCAGCCTTGTTTTGGGGGCTCGTGTGATAGTGGGCGGGGTTGTTATGCAGGGGGCGGAAGAGGATGTTTTTTTTCCTTCCTATTTTTCTTTTTTTTTGTGGGAGGGCACCGGTGAAATAGACGACCACGGAGTTTTGCATGACTAGGAGTTTTTAGAAAGTTCCGGGCCTTAGGGGAGGGGCGACGGAAGTTGCCGAAAACTTTGGGAGTGACGGAAGTAGTCATGGAGGGGAGTGTAGAGTGTCATCTAAGAATCTACTAAGATCGTAGGAGCCTCGAAGGGCAGAGAACAAGCGCGGGTGGTTTACACTTTTTTCTTTACTGCAAGAGGCTTCTAGGTGAGAATTTAAGCTGGCGAGGCGTTGTCTATCGGGATATATATATCCCTCCTGTTCTATTAGGGAGAGGGGTTGACATGAGATCACTTCCTTTCCATAGCTTTGCGCTGCATTCCGCTCTCCTTTCCTCCATGATTCAAGCACCAAATAGGGAGGGGGAGCATTCAAATGGGGCTTCTGTGCGGACGCCTGCTTCAGGGAGAAAAGTGAGCTGAAAAAGAATGATGTCGTGCCCGTGTGAATATTCCTTGTGCGAAAGTCCCTGGTGGCTCTCAAGGTCTTTCCTAAAGCATGATAGATGATTTCCCCGCCCTTTAAATTATAACCCTCCCTGAGCCAAAGCCGATAGCCCTTAATTATCCTTGGCATTCTTAAGGGTGGTCAAGCCAGCACTTTAGAAACCACGACTCTTTGCACACATCTTTGATACTTATTTACTGTAGGCTGGTAGCGCCCTACTTTAGAGTTGGGCACAATTCCCTGAACGGAATTATCGTTTTTCTGGAGCATTGCAGTACTCTTACGTTATACACCTATTGATGTGCGGCCCCCACAAAAATCCTATCTTATCCTCAGTCAAACCTACCTTTTTTCATCATTGACGTTCTGATTATAGCCGCTCCTTCAAACATACAGGGGCTCTGTTTCTAATGAGCGATCAGCGTCTATAATTCCTATTCCCTTGAGAATGTGTCTACTGTTATAATGTACTCAACGAGCAATAACATAAAAACCCGTTGCACTTAAACTCGGACGAAAAATCCAAACCCAGGCGCCGGCGGGACAAGTATTTGTTCCCACAATAACATTGCGCGAAATGTCCAACTGGAGTGGTGGTTAAGATGATAGCTAATTAACCTTTGTGAAATTAGCAAGGAGCCAGGAGTTCAAATTGCATTAAAATGAGTTATCATTGAACAATCCATATGCAGGGAGGGGAATTAAAGAAACATAGCCTCTAGGGACTGGGAGACTAAAGACTTCAGCCTTCTCTAGTGAGGCTGTAGGGCATATGGGCCTTGCGACTAGGTGGTATATATAATAATATGATAGAGTTCGACCCTAGGAAGTACTCCTATCATAAGGGTGAGGACCGCGGTCACCCAGGTATTATAGCAGAAGGAAAGGAGAAAAATAAAACGAGAATCAAAAAGTAGGGTTATTTCGCCTTTGATTTTGAACAGAAACCCTGAATCCCGAGAATCGCAGAGACTCCCTTCTACGCTAGAATTACTAAATCAGCCTGGAACTGTGGCCATTAACTTTTAAACTAACCCCCCCTACTATTGACTACCCTACTAACTTACTAGATCTCCTCAAAAAAGCCGTGCATGAATAGTTACTGCTACTGCAGCGCATGGCGTAAGATCTGTTCAAGGCTGTAATGGCCGCAAAGGAAGCTCAATTTTCCTCCAGAATGTGCTTGAGATTTTATTTGGAGCAGTGGTCAAGAGCACAGTCCCTCTTTAATTTTAACTTTTTGGGATTCCCTACACACGGGATTGCGCAATTCGCAAACGTGACACATGATATTAGCAAGCATGGGTGGGAACATAGACTCTCTATATGCGACTGTAATCTATTAGCACAAGAAATCACTCGTGTTATTTTTTATGGCTAATATTGCGGAGTCATCCTTTCAACTTTCCTCCTAATGCTCGCTGTGGGTCCCTAATTCTCGGGAGCATACCCTGATAAAATTTCGGCTTCCCCAATTAAGAGCCATTGATTGACTGGCTATCCCCTGGCAAGAGGTGGGATCGGGGCCAATAAGCTCTGGCGAGAAGCATTATTTTTTTACCACCTAAGTTACATTAATACTCAAAGCAAAGTTTGATATAGCTCAAACCTCCTAAGTTAGACATTGTCAATACTATAGGAATGACATGGGAAAAGTACAGTTTAGCACCAGTCTCATATTATCTAAGAGCAAATATATTTTCACCAATAGTTCAGGTGAGAGTAAAGAAAGATTCTAAGCAACTGTCATGAATCCACTGGTATCTGTCTTCTAGTTTCCTAGGAAAGCTTCCACAAATCCTCTCACATCCAGTCTCTTTCGCTGACCAAACTCAGTTGGGAAAAAATTAGTCACTGAGAAAGTAAGTGTATTCCTCCAGACTTTTTTGTGAAGGACCTAAGTTAGCTGCCGCAGTAGTGTGATGTTTGCGTCATCCCCTATGCATAGCAAGATCCCCGGGAGTGGGCTCATGCCCACAGAACGAGCACCATGGAGCGGCCATCACCGCAAGGTAGGTGAAGCCCTAACTCTATCCTCCCCGGTCCCGGGAGGGACACTTGGGTAAGCTCTGGCCTGCATGTAGGCAGTTATCCGATATTCTACCGCTTGATAGAACTAGGGATCTAGACTCTAGGCTTTCCCTCTGCCCATCTGGGGAGGTTCTCAGTGGGTGGATGCCTGTTGTAGGCTGGCTGGTTCAACCAGGGGGAGAAAATAAGGGAGAAGAAAGAAAGGGGAGGGAGGAGGAAGGGAAAGAGAAAGGATGACTTCCATGAAGAAGAAATACGTCTGCGACCACTGTGGTACATCGCCTGAAATAAATGAGAAAAATTGAAAGAAAAAAGGGATGTTTCTCTCTTCCTCGCTGTCTTCATGCGGATTTATGGTGGGCCCTTGATTGCTATGGCGCCGCCTTAGTTGATCGTAGAGTAGGTGAATGGCCAAACTCAGCTGCCAGAGCACCAGTATAATCAAGAACGAGCTACGCACCTTTCATACTGTCCCCACAAATGGCTTATGATAGAAATAGGCAAGGCTGGAGTATTAGGTAAGGCATAGATGCGGATGCATTCGCAGACAATCATGACATGGCGATAGGCTAAAACCATCTCTTCAGCTATGCCAAAGCTTATCTACCTACCTCAAGAAATTATCAACAGGTTTTCACCAAGCATCAGATACTACAAAGAACTGATGAAAACTGATCTACAACAACTAGCAGGGGCCGAAGTAGCAATAGTGGGGAAAGTCCAAATAGCTAAAATGGTAGTAGTATCGCACACATGGGCCCGCAGGTTCCTAATTTCTGAAGTTAGCAACTAACAAAGATCTTTGGCCGAGCTACTACGTTCACGGGAGCTCTTTCGCTCCATAGGACTCAGGATTCAACCGGATTGTTGAGGAATAAAATAAGAAAAAATTCTCCACTTTTAAGAGTCTAGAACTATCAAATTCTGGACCCCGGACTGTTTGGTTTTATGTTTATTGCAATCTCCTCTCCTCGACGATTTGGCAATATGGAGCCAATAAGGAACTTCCTATTCAGATCTTTCCTATGTCCCTACTTCTAAGGACTGACCTATTGCCCCTGAGTGAAATTGAGAAGAAGCCTATATGGGGCACGCAAGTCGGCCTCGGGTCCTGATTTCACCTGATACAGGTCTCAGCGTAAAGTTTCCATATCCCTCTACTACTAACGAAACCCCTCTCCTAGTAGACACTAGTTATCGCCGAAGCACCTTAGATACTCACGACCATGTAGGTGCTCTGAGAGATTTTCATAGAGCTGATAGTTATTAAGTCAGCTTAAAAGCATCAGCAAGACCGCCGCCACATACGGTAGGAACGATGGCCTCTTGCCCGTGTTAGTAAATCCTATTGTTTCCTCCAACCCACCTACTCAACACTAAGTTAGTCCTCAGTGAGCCCATAACTACGGTATCCGGATCTTGATGCAAGCACCAACCAAGTTCCGAACCCAACCCCATACAAGCAACAGACCATTAGCATTGAATGAAGGAAGGTGGGAAAAAGAGAAATTATCATATCCTCCTCCCAGGCTCAGAAGTTCAAAGCCCTACTCGCTAAGGGCCACTAATCTAATGAGGTGCATGCGATAATTAAGTCTTGTCACCCCCTCCTAAGAACTAGCTAGATATAGGGAGAAAGGAAACCGGCTGCGTGCGCTGCCGGAATACGCCTCCGTGTAAACGGACTGAGCCGTAACCGGGTGGCCGTGGAACGAGTTTGGCAGCTACCACAGCCAAATTAGCTTTGTTAGGCGAGTGACAACTCGTGACCAGAAGCTGGCAAAGTTCATGAGCAGGTGTCCAAGACTCTTTCCACAGTGCACAATTCCCAAACTAACGCTAAGAGATATATAGCCTATCTTTTTTTTAACATTTCGGCAAGTTTGGAATGGCTTCAGACAAACTAGCTTGATTCTTAGGCTCTACTCGACGCAATACAGTATAAGGCGCAGTTTTTTTCTTGCGGGTTCGATTTGCCAGGACCCAGATCACTTAGACCAAAAATGGTGAAAAAGCCCATGCCCATATATCAGCTGCCTTACTAGCAGTTGTGGTGAGAACAAAAATCAATTTAGAGGCCTGCAAGTTGAGCTACCACCAAAAAAGCGCAATGTTAAAATATTTCATTTGCAATAGAAACGCTGTAAAGGCTAGAAAACTACATTTCCGTGGGGTGCCAAACTGGGCCTTAATTGTAACTTTTTTCTCTCCTCCCTCACGCGCAACAAGATGTTCCGGGGGGATTTTGGAGTTGGCCAAAGAATAAGTGAATAGGGCCTAGTCACCAGTGATCGTAAACCTCTTCGCCATGCAATCAACTTGAGAGTAACTTTGAAGCTATGATACGTTAAACGATGTTTACAGCGGCGCGGCATTCAGTCATGGTATAGTGCATAAGTGATATCTCAGTAGGTGTGGAACAATTGGGAAGGGCGTTGCCAGAATTATGGCTTCTGTCTGTCTAGACGGCGAAGATAGTCAAGGAAGGCTATGATAGGCAATGTCGATAACTTCACATGTTCATCAAACCAACCGCTTCGTTGGAGTGTGGGGAGTAGGTCCTTAAAACCTGATCCCATTTTAACCACGGACAAGGACAATTGGTCGACTCAAAACTTGCTCGAAGGATCCACACTATCCAAACCAACTTCATTACCCATAAATAGACCCTTTGATACTACGCTCCTTGTCTGTGGGCATTGTAGCTGGGAGCATCTCCAACCTCAAGTCTGTGGCTGTCTTGATTAAGGGGTTCTATCCAAGAGATTTTGCACCACAAAGGATGTCCTTCTGTCATGCTGTTTTGATTGCAGTGTCAGGATTTTGTCTAAAGTCAACCCGAACCACCCCTGCTCTCGGCCATGACTAAATACCGAACCCTTGTACTGTGCTTACTCGTCAACCATGTATGATTGTCATAAACCTCACCGATGGCATTTTTTATCTTTTTTCCATTCCCTTGCTACGATGCTTGCCAAGCCTTTTCCCATTGGTGACTGCTGACAAACTGAACCTGCCCAGGAGCATTAGAGGCATTCGGCCCCCAGTCGAAGAAGCGTTTTTTGAGTGCCAAGTTTTGAGTAGATCTGCATGCAAAAAAAAGTGTTACAGACCAAGCTCTTTCAACTCGAGAAAAATGCTTTTCAACCCCAGGGCTAAATGCTTCTAATGGAAGTACAAGTACTTGTATCGTATTATCTCGTCAAATCGGGTAGCGCCTTGGCAAGGCTTGATTATGCAATTAATTATGGGTTAACAATGCGCCCCTGAGCAACAAAAGCAACACTATCCTCCCATTCCTTTTTTGCTCGGCACGACTTCTTACCGAGATATCCAGATAATACGGTACTATGCTATGAACGCCTCTACCGGGCCTGCGTTCTTTTGTGGGTATTTGCAAGGAGATAAGTTGTGCAACACAATCCGTATGACAGGCGTCGTCTCTTGGTCTTAGAATCAAGGTTGTCTGGACCGCAGAGGATCGGGGTGAAAAGACAAGACAGACAGATCACCACCACCACCACCACCATCCAAAATGTTGAAGAGTGTACGATATTTTGGGGAAGTTAGGATTTGAGGGAAACAAAGAGAAGCAAATAGGAAATAAAAGCAAGAAGTCGGAAAAGAGAAACCTATCGATTGGGAACGGGGGGGGGGGGGGGGGGGGGGCCCGGGGGGGGGGGGGGGGGGGGGGGGGGGGGCGGGCGGGCTGGCGAGGG
>Ga0307507_10004962_pt1 | contig 22628 bp, 23 predicted proteins | sample 7_EM_MG_FD_207223 | JGI IMG/M metagenome (GOLD analysis project Ga0307507, IMG submission 207223) | Populus trichocarpa ectomycorrhiza microbial communities from riparian zone in the Pacific Northwest, United States - 7_EM | ecosystem: Host-associated > Plants > Roots > Unclassified | place...
AGCGATGCTGCAAGCCTGCAAAAATCCAGCAATCCATCGATACCACAACTTACAACCTTATCTAACCACCCCCGCATGCTTACCATTCTAGCTGAGCCCGTGCTGATATAGGGCTTTGTAAGGAATCACTCCTGCTTACATTTCATTTCACTTCACCACCCTCCTTTCTTATTGTGTTATGCGAGCAAAGACAAGAAAAACACGGTAACGGTAGATGGGAATAATCTAATCAAAAAAAATCAAAAAGTAAATTAACCTAACCGCCCGCTGTGCAATTGGTTCTTTCCGCAGGATTTCTCCCTGTGTGCTGGTCTGGTTAAAGTACGGTAGTGGCGAGGGGCTAACTCGAGTCGATTGTTGCATCGCTCATGCTTTGTCTGCATGTGTGGTGGGATTTTTTTGCACTACCGTAGAGGAGGTGAAGAAGGCAGGAAGGAATGAAAGGGGATGTGGGATGGGTTCTAGGGCATTACCAAGACCTTCCAGAAGGTTGGAGTTGGCTATTTCGCTTCCGTCATGTCATACCTTACCGTAACTTATCTAGGTTATTCATGTCGTTCTTTGCGGAATACCGGTGCTCTACAAGTGAGAAGAAACCCCGCGTCCCCGCATCGGACTTCCATGAACCTTTTTGTTCATGGGGATATAATCCTGTAAGAAATCATATAGTATTTCAAGCTGGTATTCGGGGAAGGTGCCTTCCTATCCTTTACCCTCCCTCACACTCTTCTTCTCTGAGTGGGTGCTGTGAGTACTAGCACAGTATACAGAAAAAAGAAAAAGAAACTCGGGTGTCGATAGTGGTGGCGGTGGGCGCCTGGGTATTTTCCTAAGTAAAACAATCGTAAAAGATAATTCTGTGCTCGCTTCGGAAACATATCTCATGCTCGAAATGACAAAAGCGCACCTTGTTCCACAAATGAGTGAGTGAGTGAGTGGGTGAAAATGTCAAGCCATAGTTTAAGCATTTACATGGGGAAGGTTCCATCACTCGTTATGCAACGAGCCCTTTCTGATCATTGCGCCAGTCTGAGGACCGGGACAACCTCAACCCCAAACAACGGTACTACGAAGCTTTTTTATATTACTCTATCTTCCGTCCCATACCCCGCCGGCAAGACCCACCCTCAAAACGGCTGTCGATCCTAGGTGCTGTTTCGTTTGGGAACGCGCCCTGATGCTTAACCTCGATCATGGGAGACAGATGTTCTGGTACCGGACGGTAGTTGCTTCTCTTGCCGGTAGTAAGGCGTTGTGTATAGTCCTTTTGTTTCCGTCTCAACTGAGGGCTGAGTTAACGATGCTTGTCTCTCGCGTATCCGAGGAGAGGAGGGGGTTCCAATGTTTTATTGCATTTATAATCATGCCGCGCAGTTAGTGTAGGATTGTTGATTGGGACATCATGGATAGATGGATCGGGGGCTTTGGGGGGGGGTATAGTATAGTACTAGAGCACCCTACATTATGATGTGGTTAAACATTTTAGTATGATATTCATATTTGGTTGGAGGGCAGGTAATTCGTTCACTGTACATTGTAGGAGCTAATTGTAGATTGGAATGTGCTTCTTTTTTGTTTCTTCTAGTCTATTTTTCTAGCTAGTACTGGAGAAATCTCAGCCATGTTCCTCCCGAGATATGATATATGCACTTTTTTTCTTCTCTCAAGTCTGAGCCTTGGCAAGCAAGCAAGGTTACCCTGGAATCCCTGACCAGAGAGGTACCATAGCCACCTCCGTGCTGGGGCTATCATACGGCCCTTCTTTATGCAAGCAACGGGTAAGAGGACCCCGGACATTCTAGTCAGTTACCAATTTAGTATGAACACTCAAGCACATATGTAGAGATAATTGGCTACATATTTACCTAATTCCTGTGCTTGAGCACTTCCCACCCATTACCGGTACCTGTATTCGTCGTGCTGCGCTTGTCCCATGCAGGAAGTACCCCAAAGGAGGGGCTAAAGAGATATATGGTATATATATATATAAAAAGCTACATGTATCTGAGAGCTAATGCAATATACACCCTCTCCTCTACAGCCACTTCTAGCTTAGGACAAGTGCTCGTCCGCAGCCAAAGGGAAAATTAAAAAAGGGAACAGATAAAGCATACCGGTATTGGTTCTAGTTCCCCCGGTCCCTAGGGGTAGGGGAGGTCTTGATAGAATCCCGTACCAAACTCCCCCCACTTCATGCCTGTATGCCTTCCTTCCCCTCCGTTTCCTACTTCCTGCATAGTATATCCAGTTTCCGCAAACCCGGTTATTTGGGCTGGCTGGCTACCGGTACTTCCTGTACTATACTGAATTCGCAGTGACAGGTAGGCAACATACATAATTAACATGCATACTTACATACATGCATGCATACCCCAAATCACAATCGGGAGGCGGAGTATGTTCCTGCCAATTTTAGTGTTGCACTGCGGTCCATTACCGTGCTACGGTGGTTTTTTTTATTTGCTCTATGCATTTCTCCTTTACCGCTTCTTCCTCCTCCCCTTCTTCTCTTTGCAATTCACCCGGTCATGTGCGATTTAGGTTCGAGCCGGTAGGCAAGATTCGCTTGACGTTCTAGGTTAACTGCATACGGCAGGTTGCGCTGGCGTAGTCGCGAAGGTGTAACGGGTACCGTAAGCGCAAACCAAACAAGGAGCGATTCTTACGTGTGATCGTACGCTTCCAGAAGGACATTACCCTTCAACTCTTTCCTTCCTACCTTCCTTTTGTGCTAGGATGCTATCGTACCTCTCTCTCTCTCTCCCACACAAAAAAGCGCAAGTGCAAGTGCTGCTCTATCTATGATCCTAATTCAATATCATCGTAGTACACTTGTATCTGTGGCGGAGCTAGCTAGCTAGCTAGCTCTACCTATGTATTATATCTACGATACCAGGATCTTCATCGAAACGCAGTCAATGCAATACAACGCAATGGCTGAGCAGGTTTCGATGGTCTCTCTGTGCTTTATATAATAGTTGCGCGCGGGGGATGAAACTGCTTCGCCCAGTTGTGGTCCGGTCCGGTAGGGTATGTATGGTAGGGCTATGATCACAAGCGAGGTACAACACACTCGTACCGTCGAGTACCGTACAGTACTATCGTCCGATGTAGTGGGAGGGTCGTACCGCTCTACCATAGGAAGACTACGGTACCTGTACTTGTCCGTGCCGGGCCAACTCCATGGTAGAGGGGAGCAGGGCAATTTACACCCCACACTAATAACCTTCTTCTACTATCGGTACTACTGTACCACGCTACCGTATCCTCAATCATACCCTCTCCCTCCAAACAGAAATTACACCGTAGATATCAGACAGTTATCCACCACACTACAAACCAGACCAGACCGAATCCATAATCTCACCTACCTACCCTGGCCCGGTGCAGGATTAACCTATCATCCTCACCCCATCATCATTTTTCTTTTCTTTTTCCTTTTCCTTAATATAAAGATTGTTTGATAAGCAGCCGAGGTAACGGAGGAAGCTTAATTCGGCGGTGATACTGCGCAAAAGGTCATAATCTGTTCGTAATCACGGCGAATTCGTTAAGGTTGTGCTGACACTGGGTGGTTTTGCATTGACATAAGCAAGGCTGGCGGAGTTCGGCACCAATTAAGATCGGGTTTTCGCTTGCTTACCGGTACTTACCTACTAGGGTGCAGGAAGGGGTGGGGGGGGTGGGTGGGGATCATAACTCACACATAAGGAAATAAAAACACTCATGCATCTACCGGAACAGTACCGGTAGCACAAAGCTATCTCCTGCACGCTTAGAGCAAAGCGCATCTTGTGTTCCTTCTTTTCCTTCCATTCAAGACGAAACAGACAGACAGACAGACATGAATTAAACAAAAACCTTGCGGGCATACATAATTTCCATGCAATGTTCGTCGTCATTTGCATCATCATATTCGTAAGCAGGGGAGTGTATCCGCACAGCGAACGAGGTAAAATGGGATAAAATAATTTACAGTTTAGAGGTGGTCTTATCTTTGTGAAGGAGGAGGAAGAAATGGCTATGGCGTCTCTCCCTTAACGGGACATATTCTCCGGCGGTTACAACTGAGTAAGATCCGCTAACCTGGGATTGTGCTCTTTCAAGCTTTTACTTTGTTCTTATTTATTTATTTATTCAACTAAGATGTGATAGGGCCTGTGGTGGTGGTGGCGGTGGTGGTCGTTTGGAAGGGAATATGGTTGCCGTTGTTGAATCCCGCGCTATGCCATGTCCTTTGGATTAGGCTAAAAATTCCTCAAGTGGGTCTCTGGTACGTGCGTCGGAGGCGGAGGGGCAAGGGGGTTCGGCATGCCGGTTATCAAGGTTCAATGCTGTGGGGGTCCAAAATTTTATTGGTCTTTTTATTATTATGGTATCATAATATTATCATTATTACCGGTATCCCCTTTTCCCTCTTTTCATTTTGGAGTTTGCTCGGCTCCGACTTTTTTTCCGAGAATAGGAGGCTCCATCCCCATTTCCAATATGCATCATAACCTTTTCTCTAGTGAGTTGCTTTCTGGACTTGGGTAAAACGATCGGGAGCGCTAGAAGGAATTCAGTGATTTTCTATGATTCACTTTTTGTCCTCCCTTCGCGGCGGTAGACACTTTAGGTTCGGGGGAGGGGTGATTACTGATCTATCATACTGGTGGCTCCCTCGGCACCCGGGAGCTAATACGCAATGCCACCTTACATCCTGCATTGATATTGAGTGAGGCTTGGGTAGTACTCGAGTCTAGTACGGGAAATTTTTGGCTTTTAACGCTTCCTGTTAACGGGAGATGTTTTGGCTCACGGTGAATGCTTTTTTTTCTTCCCCCTTCCTTTGGGGGACGGACCAGACTGGAGTTTCGGGGGTATACCGGTATTAGTTTTGGTTTCGGAGTGTTAGGGTTGTCTTGTTTTATGGTGAGCAATATCGCTGCGGCATCATACCACCGATATGCGTTCTGTATGGGATAAGGTTTATAAGGCGTTACGCATTTTGCCTGTTTTTTAGCCTGGTATGCTGTCTACAGTACGGTGCGCTTGCTGTCTGGCCAGAGGAGGGAAGGAAGGAGGGAAGGAAGGAAGGAAGGAAGGGAATAGTATCTACATCCGGAACTATGTGTACCGTAGCATAGGTCCGTATACGGCAATGTGGGTCCTCAGAATCTGGGTCTCGTTGGGAGGGAGACACGGTGCCGTACCACACGTACTTAGAGTTAGAGTTCAACTGCAGCAGCAGCAGCAGTGACCCCTACTCGGCATTGGACTCGTAGCGAGCACTTTCTCCCTGTTAGATTCTTCTTCTTCGTTTTGGGGTTTTCGCTCTGCACATCATCGTCTACCGGCGATAAAAGGCTTTTCTCCACGCTAACTCCGGGCGCTCTGACTTGCTTTCTTTTCTTCTTCCATCAGACAACGGCAACAACGTGGTGAGGAGTGGGAAAAAAAGGAAAGTCCAGCAACGGCTATTTGTAAAAGCAGCCCCAATTTAATAAGCAGGGCTGAAATTGACTCAGCGCAACTTCAACTTCCCTCCTATCATTACCATTGTTACCACCATGGTTTGCTCTCTCCATCTCCCTCTCTGGTTCTTTCCTTCCGTCAGGCCTTACACTTTATTTTCCAGAAAATTTGAAAAAGATAGAGTGTTGTTGTATTCTATTTGTGTAACCCATTGCTCCTCACACACGTCCTTTTTTTTTCTTCTTTTCTCTATTAGAACAAGCCGAGCTACCCGCTCTTGGACAACTTATGGTTGCGAGCACAATAGCCCCCACATGGGCAATAACATGATCTAGCTCTTTTCCTCCCTGGCCGGTAGGATTGAGAGGGGTGTGTGTGTGAGGGATCGCATGGAGTTTTTGGGATCCATCGGCTGCATTCCAATGCATCCTTCTTTTGCTTCCTCCTTTACTTCTCCATCTTCCATCGCTCGCATTTTCGGCTTGTTGTAGTACCGTACCGTAGGGAAGGTGTGTGTGTGTGTGTGTGTGTGTGGGTGCCCGGGTGGTCACTGCCACACTGGCTTCAGGATGCTAGATAGATTTAAAGCAATCTTCTTTGTAGCACAAGACTGGTGGTGATAGGAGTGATGGTTGTGGTGGTGGTGGTTGTGGTGGTGGTGGTTGTGGTGGTAGTGGTGGTGAAGACCAGCAATACGGTAGTGCGTCATAGCACTGATTCTTCTGTTGCTTCCACTACCACCTCGACTTATTACCGTACCGTACACCTCCTCACCCCTCTCAGTTACGGGCTCACTTACCGGTACTCTCTTGACCCTTGGTGGGAAATTGGCTCAAGGGGTCGTTTGGGCATTAGTCTACGGTACCGTTAATGTGTAGAAAAACAAAAAAATTAAAAAAAGACACAGCAGAAAAAACAATCCGTCTTGGGTGTCGCAAAAGTTAGTGTCACTCTCTTGTATTATTATTCTTTTGTGGGGTACGGTATATGGCGGTGTACTCGAGTACAGCAGGGTGCTTCTCCCTCTCCTGCTCGCACTGCTGCTCTTTAGACATATATAAAAGATAGTCGTTCCTGTCCATCTATCCCATTTTGGATTTCGGTCCTTTTACTCTCTCTCTTTCTTCGAGCTGCTTGAGAAAGAAACGAAGAAAGGAAAAGAAGCAACACCAGTGAGATATATTTCGTTCAGACGAGAACGCGGGAGAGCTAGGATTAATAGTCTACTAGATTAGACTGGCCCGGGCTATTGGCACTATAACAAGACGGGGAACCACCTTTCTCTCGAGAGAGCCGTATCCACTTTCGGCTGCAAGACAGCTGGACATCCATTCAACGAGTTATTGGGAAGGAAGAAGAACGAGAAGGATCACCCTCCTCCCTCGCAGGAACGAACTCGAACTGGAAAGTCACGCCCTCCTGCCCTACCGTACTATCACCATCCCTAGCAAATATCACTTTTATTTATTTATCCTATTTCATTTTAAATCCCCGAGGGGAGATGGGAAAGAAATAAATAAAAAATAGTTCCGAGGTCGATAGGCTCCGGTAATACAGTACTGTACCAGCACACTACCGTCTAACCCACTCGCGGTGCCCTGTTGGACATTTGGTGTATAGGGATCACGAATACGAAGGGAAGTGGAGATAGAAGGACGGAATTCGGGGCTATCTTACACCCATAGACGGAGGATTACGACGACCAAAAAAAAAGAATAAGAAAATAAAAAAAGTATCCAACAGATTCCTCACAAATCATACGGTATCATACTGCCATACGAGTTATCCTATCAATCACCCATACCTACACATACACACACACACATTATCGCTCTTTCTCTCTTGTCCTCACTCATTCACCCCTCATCCACTCACACGCGCACCTTGCCTTGAGGGCCCAAAATAAGAATAAAAGAAATAAATAGATAAAATATTTGGACTTAACACCCCTGCCGGTATTTCGTTCTTGCTTATACAGCTCTGCCCCCCCTCCTCTTTCGCCCAACCAATTTTTTTTTATAAGAAGGCATGGACGGTTCTCTTGGTACGCAAGCGGGCCTGCGTCCGTTCCTGCCAACCTTCATTCCGACTACCCGGGAGCAACAAGACCGCATCATGTCCGCCGGCAACAATATTCATCCGAATCCCGTGCACCCACAATATTTACAGCCTCGGCAGCAGCATACAAGTTTCTCCGGATCCCCACATCATTCGGGACATCACAGTGGCGGAACATCACCCTATAGCTCGTCATTTCCAATGAACAGTATGAACCCGAACCTTCCGGCACCAACCCCTTATGCCCAGAGTTTACCCTCTAGGGCCTCTTCAAATCCCGCCTCTAGCTCTAATTCCCAGCAGCCGCAGCAGCAGCAACAGCAAAGCTCGCAGCAGGGTGGTTATCTTGACCCCGCTGCCTATCTTAGTATGGGGGATGTAATGGGTATGGACATGGACCCAATCCCTATGGGGAGTAATATGGATATGGATTTAAGTATTCTTTCTGCAGAAGAACATGGAGATCTTGGGGTTTTGCACGAACGAGGGAGAGCCCGGGATCGTTTGCACGCTCAGCGACTTCACTCAATGTCACACCCGGATGGTCCGGATGGCACCGGCCGGGGAAGGGGTGCTGGTGGTGGACGAAGGAAACGTTCCGGGAGTGACGACAGCGTGCATGAGCCCGCTAGTGCTGTCAGGGGGACCAACGCCGGTAACCGGAAGCAGAGAGGCAGGCCACGGCTAGACACTAAAGATGAGAATGCTGCAGATGTAGGAATCCTCACCGGTTACTACTGCTTGCCTGACCCTCGTGCTAATAAGTTGCGTAGCGTCGACGGACCCAAATCAGACTTGCCCAGAGAGCCTACAGACTACGAAAGGAGACTACAATTTCCTCGCTGAGGAACAGGGTAACTGAGTTGGAAACCGCGATTGACGGAATGCAAAGCACCTTCCTGGAGCTCCACGAGTCAGCCATGAAGTGCTTGAGCAAGAGTAATGATCCCCAAACTCTCGGCTACGGAACGAACCTCAAGGAACTTACCGAGAGATTCCTGAGCTTGTCAAAGGGAGCTCTGGGAAGCTCCGAAGGAGCAGATTCTCACGACGACGAAGGTGAAGGCGAGAACAATGACGAGGGCCACTCTGGCGCAGCGGCGAAGCGGCGGCGAAGTAGGGACGAAGACGGAGGTCCTGAGTCGGGAGGGATGCAGACGAACGCTCCGAATGGAGTGGCCAGTTATGGGGGATACGAAGTCAGTTACACTAGACAGAGCAACTCTCGAGATTCCTTCAGTAATAACAATGGTAGTCAAAGCCGGAGTAACGGGAACGGGAGGAGTGACGCTACCACGGGTCGTATGGGCTCGTCTCCAACGTCAAACCATTATAGCGACGCATATATCTCCAGTTCCCCGGAGAGCGGATATGCCAACTACGTCCAACCTAACAATAACTCTTTGCAAGCAGCTGCTCAGTTTCGCCAGGATGGGCCACTGCCCTATGAGGGATTCACGTACTCGTTTCATGAGACTAGTTTCTCCCGGAGACTGCACCGCGCTGCGCTTGAGCATGCCCATTACATGTTGACATCACCAAACGCCGACCCACAGGAGGTTGCCCGCATGTTTGCATACACATTCTGCTACCTTTCCAAAGCTGATGTGATCCGAGTCGTCAACCGGCTTCTCAACACAACCACTAAGGAAAGCCTGAACATCCGGGACTACCCAGAGATCTTACCAAAAGGTGTCCGCCCGGAGGCAATGGAAGCCTACCTCAGTAATCCAGACACGTCGGTATTCGCCGATGGCCTAACAGGCGAGGATATGAAAGACTTTGACCTCCGTCTGGAAGCTAAAAAGATGATGCTAAAGATGGGCATCAACCAGAAGTTCCTACGCCCTGACGAGGTTGAGAAGTACATTATGGAGCTGGGGATATTAACCTCCAACCACCAACAACAATCCCACCTCATCGACCCAAGCCTTGTGGAAGCCGGTAAAAACCGTTCTTCCCCCAAACAGCAGCCAGAGCAGACCCTAGAGGTACCAGAAGCCTCAACGGACTACCTGACGGCAAACAGGATGGCTACGCCCTCCTACCTCATCCACCCCGTCACCACCCCCCCTCCCTCATCCTCCCCCTCATCGAAAGGCGGAGAATCTCCATCCCCATCATCCTCTCCACACCTAACCCTGGAGAAGAAACTCCGCCTCTTCAATACACACTCCCCACCCGCCGCCCGCGACGAGCTGGACACGCCCACCTCCACCAACGTCCTCGAGGGTGTCAAGAAGAACTTTGACATAGACGTGTTTGTGAACCGTATGTGCTCCCCCACCCACACCCACAACAAGGCTGCTACTGCCGCAAGCACTATTACGTTCCCGATGCCCGGGACGGCGAGAAGAGAGTTCCTGACGTGTTGGTGATTTCTGGTAGAGTTGGTCAAGAAGGGGATATGTCTGGGTAGATTTCCAGGGTTCAAGAAGTGTGATGTTGAGGAGGCGATTAGGGCTGCTGGGCTGGGTGCGGGTGTTCGTGTGGGGGTTCATTGAAGGATGGGTCGGCTGGAGGATCTGTTATTATCTCCATTCATCATTTTTTTTTTTTTTGTCGTTGAGGTTAGCTTGTGTTGTGTTATAGGGAGTACGGCGTTGGCTCATCTCATTAAATTTTTTCACACATTATACCTTTCATTCCATTTCGTTGTTGCTATTATCACTTTACTTACTGTACCTTACGCTTCTATAGACACATGGGTGGATGGGATAATGGAGAAATGGATATAACGAACGTGTAATACCCCTCACCACAATGAATGGAATATTCTCTATTGCCGAGTGATGCTCTATGACCAACATTAATTGTATCATAGCCGGGAACACAGCTGTAATCCTACGCCCATGATTTACGGTATGCATAGCACAATGCAACTCACGGAGCTCGGAACTCCAGAGCGCGCCGTTCGCTATGACAAGCGTCCAGAGAGGAGGTACGACAACGAAATTATAGATTCCTTGAGGTCAAGAATCCTCCTCTTTCCACCCCTCAGAGATCTCCGTTTAGCTCGCGCTTGAGAGTATCGACCTTCATTACGACAAACCCCCCCGTGAAGGATGGGATAGGATATTGCGAAGAAGTCGCTTGATCATTTAGAGGCATCATAGTTAAAAAAAAAAGAAAAAAGGTAAACTCGTGAGGCTTGCTTTTTTTTCTTATTCTTTTCTTTTTTGGTATGATAGTGTTTTTTTCTGGCTATGATATGATACATAACTTAGCATGCCGTAATACGGGGGGTTACCATCGGTTACGGTACCGTACACTAAACCACACTTAACTTAGCGGTTCGCAGGATAGAACTATGTTTGGTATAGTATGATATGATACCGTATGGTATGGGGTGGCAGGGGTTCTGATTCGGAATTTGCATTAGGACCTTACTGTATTCGTACAGTACTGTGTTGTTCTGTTCACTGCGGTACGATAATACGATCCGGGATTAACTTACCGGTATTTGAAGGGAGGTTTTGGATTTGTTTTTTTTGTGTTTTATTTTTGGTATGATATAATAGCTTTTTATTGTGGCGGTGGCGGTGCTGTGAGTGAGTGATGGGGTGTGATGGGTTGGTTTATTATTTGACAAATACTGGTGGTATGAATTCCAACTGTGATCTCTAAAATACCGGTGCCTTACTCTGGAAATACTTTGCCCATGTGGAGAGCTAAAAAAATCTAGGCCTGGTACATTCCCGTTTCAAAAAAGTCCTCGTGGCTGCACTGGTCCATTGATGTCGTTGGTTGTTGCTGGTGTATGTTGGTGCCAGCCGAGCAACAGCCACGACTATATTAATTGACGAGTGTGGCTCCGAAGACTTTTCAAACGGGAACGTAGATGCCTTGTTGAATGGGTATATACCACTCTTTAGCGGTGTAGTATGGTGTTTGCTATCATACTGGGTTGCTTTAAGAGCAACTAACTTATATGTACGGAGTCTCAGTTCCCCGAGAGTGATACCGGTAGTTGACTGTTCCCGACTGGTTCTGGGGTAAATTCGATTATTATACACCCTGGTACCCCCCCACCCTTGAGGAATGTTGTCATACTTCCTCACTGTGGTACACCTCTTTGTGGCAGGCCATTGCCGATTTTGCCATCCTCTAGAGAGTCAGGATTGGTGGGTATCCTTGTGAGGAGCGCTGTATTATATGGTAGTATCGGAAAGTTGGAAGGGGTCGCGTGAGCGACGGTCGTTTTTGCTCATGCTCTTGAGGTAATCATATAAGCATTTATCTCGTTTCTGATTAGGGCTATAGCTAACGCCAGCGGTTCTACCGGTAGGTTTTTTTCGACGATTTTTGGCTATTTTTTCTTTTTGAGTAAGTAAGCATGTCGGGTTGGAGCAACTCGTTGCCAATTGGGCAAAGCGCGCGGAATATCGCTCTGGGGTGGAGGCAACTAGGTTTAGCCAGTCGCATCTCTGCCTGGAGGCCCGGGAGCGAGCAGCACATATAGGACCACTGAGCCCCCGGGAGTTGGAGACTTCGAAGCTCGCTACAACTCGCATTCTCATCTCCAAGCTCGCTACAGCTTGCGTTCTTTGTTTTCCCACCCGCCTCCCTACTTCCAATACGGCGCCCGCATTGTCATCCAGGGATATATCAGTGCCAACGATCCCCAGTGACAAGGGCAGCGAAATTTCCCCAATGCCTCCGACAGTGGAATTACACCAGTGCGGTGGAAGCACTGAATTGAAAGGATGGTTTTTGGTTTTCTGAGTTCTCTGTATTATCTGGGTTTTCATTCTCTCATACTATTTATAATCACAATGTATCGGTTCAGCTTTGGAAAATTGGCTTCTGGATATGATACCATGGACTCGGGAGTATACGATACTGCCAAAGAAGTGAAACCTTTGCGTAGAACCACTGTTATCCTCTCGGGTGGTTTTTTATCCTAAGGACTTTAGAAGAATCACTAAGGATTTTTAGTTGTCGCTTGGTTTATCTTAAGGGGCTGTGGGGAAATTTTTGGAAAAATGCTAGCAGGGGTCAAGTGATTCTTTATTTGTTTTTCAATTTCTTTGTGTTGTTTGGGGGTAACGAGATGTGTTACAGTGTGTAGATACTATGATATGTTGTTTTTTGTTGCGGGGTGGACCTGTTTCTGTAAAGGGTTCACTTTTCGATGGCATTCAAAAGGTTCTCCGGTTTGTGAATGGTTTGTCAATGCTCCTTCTTGTGGTTCACTACTTTAGTTAGTTTTCTGGGTGGCTTGTTTTCTGGTTGTCTGATACTTTCACCTTCACTAAGAGGTATTATGTAATGAATCTCTTAGTGTCTGATGTTAAACTTGTGAGTGACCGCTTGTGAAGCTAGTTTTATCTAGAAAAGGGATAATTCGAGAGGAGCATGAGTAGGAGACTTTGGTCACTGGACTTGCTAGACGGCCAATTGCGAATATATGGTTGGCTTTGGCAGCGAGTGAAGACATGGATTTGCTAGCTTGTGGAGCCCAACTTTGGGTTTGGGTGAAGAGCCTTGAGCCTGGCTATGGTAAGTTATGATATCCCTGCTAGAGTCTCGGTTCCCCCCCCCACAGCCCAAGCCCTAGGAAGCGCCTCCGAGTGGAATAATTGCCACCCCTTCCCTTCCATTTCCGGACATGTTTCCCCTCTATGATGCACCTGAACATCACCCTCTGTCAGCAGCTAGGAATCCCACGAGACAAGAATGTAGATACTATATATCATACCCTCCTCCTACGCCTTTTTGGCTATTTCCTCCCCCACTGCTAGCTGAGGATTTATGAGCTCCTGTTTATACAAAGTTCCCTAATATTTGGTTCTTGGAGGGGGAGGTGAAATTTCTATTATTGTGGGAAGGTCGAGTTTATTTATGATTTGCAGATTTCACTCTATCATATTTAATTCTTCTCTCTCTCTGTAAATTCTTGCATGTCTTTTTCTTTTTCTTTCTTGTATTGTTTTTTTTCTTCCTTTTTTTTTCCTTTCCTTCCCCCTCGAATGATAGATAGATAGATAAATAAACCGCATGTAGTGTTTTTTTTTTTAAAAAAAATAGAATGATGTGGTGTCATACGACGGTGTAAGGATTCTTGAGGCGGTTGTCGGAAACTGGATGGAGACCGTATCATACTGTACCTGCGATAGAAGACTAGTAAGAGAGTACTACACTATTCGTGGCCAATGATAATACTGTTCAGGGCATTGCTACTACTTTCAAGTCGGGCGTCACGAGTTCGTGATCATCATAATATTATTTCCCACTATCATACCAAAAACGGTCACCGCAAGGCCCCTAGAAAGAAGCTACGAGTGACGATCCATGAAACCATTAATAAATTACCGTAAAAACTGGAATAATTGGCCCTCACGCTAGTATGTTGACTTAAGGTATGTCTCGCCAAGGTTCATACATTTGTTTAAAACTTTTCCTCTTTCTACTTCGCCACTTGAATTACTCCAGTAATGTCAAGAGCTAGTGTTAAGACTCATAGAAGTGAACCCCAGTTTTCAGTGCTAAGACCCCCATTTCCTTTAAAATAGGGACTTTCCGTGCGCCCAACCTTATGTCAACATACTAGCGTGAGGGCCAATTATTCCAGTTTTTACGGTACCCCACAATTTCATGCATGGCCTAGCAAATCCATTCGTTCGTTCAATCTCACTTGCTCACTTGGCAATACCTTACTTGCTCAGACTTCCACGCGGAATAAGACTCTGAAGATAGAAGGGAGGAAAAAAGATGACAAAGAGGATAAAAATGAGAGGAAAATGAATAAAAATGCAAAGATCCCATCCTAATCGCCATATACATTTAAACCCCACCACTCCAACCAACCGTAGAACCTTGAATAATTGAACTGTGTACAAGTACTATGAAGTCCAAAATTCCCTTCGCTGGAATGCGGGCGGAAAATACAGCAAAACCAGAACCCCTTTCCCCCTACTAGGACAGGAAGAAAAACAAAAGTTTCTTGACCTTACTAAGAGAGGAAAGTCCGACGACATAGAACATGGTTCAATTATTCAAGTTTCTACGGTATACCGTTTGCAGATGATTGGTCTCAACTCCTGGCCTAAGTATCACCCGGGGCCCGAACAACGGCATCCGGACATTCAAGAGCGCCATGTCGATAATGTTGGGGAATGGCTGATACAAACTGAGGAATTCAGAAAATGGGGTGGATCGGGTGGGGAGGTCTAGAATGATAGCCCGATTCCACTTTGCTCTAGAGATCCGGGGGTCGGAAAGGCATTTATTAGGTAACAATGATTAGAAAGAGAGCCGCGATGACAGCTCGCTGGTAATGGATCGGCTGTGCGATCGAACCAGAGAACAAACACGACCGTCGGGTGCTTTTACTTTGAGTTCCCTGAGCGAAAGGAGCAGTCTCTGGGCTCCTTTCTGAAACAGATTGTTAACAGAATGGAAAGGATTCCGGGGTCAATAACAGAAAAATGCCATTGGTGGCTATGGCCCGCAACTCGTAGTGTTCTGTACAAGTATGAGTATAATAGTACAGTAGTATGTTAGGCTGTATCAATGACGATCTAAAAATAGGACCCTCATTATAGAACATTCCATCGTTGCAAGCATGAGCTTTCCAATATTTGGACACATCCGACAGACCTTTGCTGTGCTACTTTGAGCTGGCTAGCATGCTAGCCCTACGGTTTTCACAAGATCAAAAGGGTTTACTATGGAAGCCTAAGTGGCTAAGGATCTAGAACCCATTTTTATTCGAGTCTAATCGATCCTGTGAGACCCGGGAGGGGTATCAGTGTGGGATACGTGCCTCAGGAACGCGGCATTGGGTGGGAATTATTGGGGGCTCATTGCAAAGACTCACTTATCTCAGTTTCATAACTGACTCAATCATCGTTCGTGTAGTATGAAGGCGGCCGTGATTGACTTGGGGTACCGGACTTTTTGGGGGAGAAATGGCGACTTTTATTTGTAATTGCAGTGGCCATGTATATTGTGGGAGAGCTTCTATTTCTATAGAGTGGGGAAACCTTGTATACCTTAAGTTGAAACTCACGATTTCACCACTTGCTATGATGTTTGTGGCTTCCACCTAGAAAAAAACTTTCACAGCGCCGGCCACCTAGGTGCCACAGTTTAACTTATATATTGATCGAATTAGGCTCGTTCTGCCGCCGGGTCCTAGGGGGTTTTGTGATTGGCCATTTATATGGTGCGACACTTTTCTTCGGTGTTCCATAGAGTTGTGTCTGCAAGGCTGCTTTAATGCCAGGAAACCCCCTCTTTTCCTCACCAAAACCCCGCTTCCCCCCAGCTCCCAAGAATATCATCAACCGACAATACCCAATTCCTCTACTACACTGCAAAGCGACAAAGAACAGAAGATGTCTCAACATTCCAGCCGTGGTAATATTAACTCCTTCAATAATACACACTCTTTTAATAATGTGTGGAACTATACTATTGTCGATGATCGGTCTCCACTCCTGACCTGGCTATCACCCCTAGAACCCAGGCTACGACATCAAGACATCCAAGAGCGCCGCGTCGATAATGTAGGAGAATGGCTTTTGCAGACTGAAGAATTCAGAAACTGGCATGACTGGAGTGGCGAAGATGAAAGTGATAAGGCAGTCTTGTTTTGCTATGGAGGCCCGGGGGTCGGTAAAACATTTATCAGGTAACAAGAATTATTTTCGGGTGAGAGAAGAAAGGGAGTGAGTGCTGACAGACCACGATGTCAGTTCGCTGGTAGTGGACAGGTTGTGCGATCAGCGCAGGGGGAAAAACACGGCTGTTACGTGTTTCTACCTAGACTTTGCAGCGCGAAAGGAGCACTCTGTGGTCAGTATTCTGGGATCCTTGCTGAGACAGGTCGTTGGCGGAATGGAAAAGGTTCCGGAGGAAATAGAGCAGGCTTTTCAAGAGCAGAAAATGTCCATTGGTGGCCGGGGACTACGACTCTCGGATATCGTGAAGATGTTACAGGCCATCACATCCTCACTGCGCACATTTGTATGTATTGACGCTTGGGACGAATGCGCAGCGGCGCATCGAGTCAAACTCCTTAATTCGATACAGCAAATCCTCGAAAAGTCCCCGCGCACACGAATATTCATCATTGGAAGACCTCATGTTCGGGCCGAGATCGAAAAGCGTCTTGCTGGACAAGTGATAAGTGTGTCGGTAGGGCCTAGCAAAGATGATATTATGGAATACCTTCATCTTAAACTGGACGAGGACGAAACTCCAGACGCCATGGATGAGAGTCTAAAGGCCGACATTCTGAAGAAGATTCCCGAAAATATGTCAGAAATGTACGTAGGGGCAATGATACCGGGAATCCCGCCACAAATAATCAGCTAATAAATAAATATGTATCTAGGTTCCTGCTAGTTTCCTTAAGTATCGATGCAATTTTACACGAATCGACAATCTCCCGAAGACGAGAAAAGTTAACCCAAATGACGAGTGGAGTGGAATTGGGAGATGTTTACGGTGCGACGATCGAACGGATAAGAGCGCAAGATGGGGACAAGTCGAGACTCGGTATGGCAGCGTTGATGTGGGTTAGTCATGCGGAACGGCCGCTGAGCGCGGACGAGCTCTGCCACGCCCTAGCAGTCAAGTTAGGCGACATGGATTTTGATGCTGGCAACCTCCCTTCCATGTCGACATTGGTGACCTGCTGCCAAGGGCTTATTACGGTGGATAAGGAGGCATCAACCGTGCGATTGGTCCACTTTACTCTCCAGGAGTATCTTTCTGCTCATCCCGATATATTCAGTAAACCTCACTCGGCAATGGCTGAAGTCTGCCTGACCTATCTGAATTCCCAATCGGTCAAAGCCCTTTCAACTGATCCTTCTCCTGATACCCTGAATGCGCCCTTTCTAGAATATTGTTCAGTATACTGGGGAGTGCATGCGAAAAGGGAGCTCTCGGACTGCGGGAGATCACTCGCGCTGGAGCTATTAAAAGAGGATTATAGCCAGATATCGACCAGGTTACTTGTAGCACAAGTAAAGCATTTCTATGTTTGGAACTCCGCTACTTTCACTCCGTTCAGTGGACTACACTGCGCATCGTTCTTTGGAATTGTCGAGGTTGTAGCTGGTTTGATAGAGACGGGGTGCTACGATATCAATGAAGGAGACTTTTCGGGTTGTGAACCGCTTAGATGGGCTGCTCGGAATGGACATGAGGAAGTAGTGAAAATACTACTCGGACGGGAAGAGGTCAACCCCGATAAGCCAGATAATGGCGGCCTAACACCGCTCTTGTGGGCCGCTCAGAATGGACATGAGGAAGTAGTGAAAATACTACTCGGACGGGAAGAGGTCAACCCCGATAAGCCAGATAATTACGGCCAAACACCGCTCTCGTGGGCCGCTGAGAATGGACATGAGGAAGTAGTGAAAATACTACTCGGACGGGAAGAGGTCAACCCCGATAAGCCAGATAATGGCGGCCAAACACCACTCTCGTGGGCCGCTGAGAATGGACATGAGGAAGTAGTGAAAATACTACTCGGACGGGAAGAGGTCAACCCCGATAAGCCAAATAATTACGGCCGTACACCGCTCTCGTGGGCCGCTGAGAATGGACATGAGGAAGTAGTGAAAATACTACTCGGACGGGAAGAGGTCAACCCCGATAAGCCAGATAATGACGGCCGAACACCGCTCTCGTATGCCGCTCAGAAGGGACATGAGGAAGTAGTGAAAATACTACTCGGACGGGAAGAGGTCAACCCCGATAAGCTAGATAATTACGGCCGAACACCGCTCTTGTGGGCCGCTGAGAATGGACACGAGAGGGTAGTAGCCCCGCTAAAGTATCACAAAGCCGTTCCCCCCCCACAGCCCAAGCCCTAGGAAGCGCCTCCGAGTGGAATAACCGCCGCCCCTTCCCTTCCCTTTCCAGCCATGTTTCCCCTCCGCGATACACCTGAACATCACCCTCTATCTGCCGGCGGCTAGGAATCCCATCAGAGACGAGAATGCAGATGCCATATATGTCATACCCTCCTCCTCCTCCTACTCCTTTTTGGCTATTTTCTCCCCCGCTGCTAGTAGGTGAGGATTTATAAGCTCCTATTTATACAAAGTTCCCTAAAGTTTGGTTTGTGGGGGGGGGGGAGGTAGGAGGTGAAATTTCTATTATTGTGGGAAGGGTCGAGTTTATTTATAATTTGCAGATTTCACTCTATCATATTTAATTCCTCTTTCTCTCTGAAAATTCTTACATGTCTTTTTCTTTTTTTCTCTTGTATAGTTTTTTTTCTTCCCTTTTTTTCCTTTTTTTCCTTTTCTTCCCCCTCGAATGATAGATAGGTGGATAGATAGATAAACCGCATATAGTGTTTTTTTTTTAAAAAAAAAATAGAGAGATGTGGTGTGTCATACGATAGTGTAAGCATTCTTGAGGCGGTTGTCGAAAACTGGATAAAGACAGTACTGTACTTGCGATAGAAGACTAGTAATTGAGTAATGTACTACATTACCCGTGGCCAATGATAATCCTGTTCAGGGCATTGCTACTACTTTCAATTCGGGAGTCACGAGTTCATAATTATCGTATCCCCCATATGATACTCTCCGCTGTCACACTAAAAACGGTCGCCACAAGGCCCCTAGGGAGAAGCTACGAGTGACGATCCATGATACCATTAATAAATTACCTCACAATTTCATGCATAGCCTAGCAAATCCATTCGTTCGTTCAATCTCACTTGCTCACTTGGCAATACCTTACTTGCTCAGACTTCCACGCGGAATAAGACTCTGAAGATTGAAGGGAGAAAAAAAGATGACAATGAGGATAAAAATGAGAGGAAAATGAATAAAAATGAAAAGATCCCATCCTAATCGCCATATACATTTAAACCCCACCACTCCAAGCAATCAAGCAGAAAACCCCCGAAACACAATCTGTGTTCAGTTTTCAAAAGAAAAAGAAAAAAAGCGACAATAAAAGCTAGCCAACACCAACGCACATCTATCAATCCAATTCAATCCAAGTCATATCCCATCAACTCATCTCTTCGTCCTCCTCTGCTTCCCCGGCTTCCAGATCATCTGGGTCATCAACATACCGCCTTCTTTTCGCCCTCATCCGTGCCTCTTCAGTCATAAACCCTCCAAGATCACCCGGGTATAGACCAACAACGCCGCCGTCGACGGCACCTACAGCGCCCAACTCCTCACTACCCATTATGCGCCCTTCCACATCAACTTCCTCGCAGAGCTCCATCAGGCTCCGTCTACTTAGGCGCCTAAACCCCATTGTTCGGACTATACGACCCCAGTATGTCAGGACGAAGCCAGCAGCTTTCTTTCGCAAGCCTTCTTCGCCAGCAACGCCAGCACGCTCCCAGATTACAGCTGCGGACTCGACATCGAGTTCCGAGAATAGTCTGTTTAGAGCGAGTGCTCGTAGTCGTTTCAGGTCATACAAGTTCGCCATGACGAGCAGACCAGCCACGGTGGAAAGGTTAGGACAGTAAGGCGATGTCGCCACAGAGTCGGTATATAAGTAGTACAAAAACGCGCGGACAACGGTGTATGGTTCTGGTAAGTACATCCTGTTCTTATGAAATTCAACCATCCGAGCGCTGTATAAGGTCGCAAAGTGCGGCCATCTCGAAAGTAGAACGAGTTTGTGAACCCTTATGGGGGGCCCTAAGACTTCTTCCGGTGGAAGGTCATCATCTCCAGAGCTCCCTTCTGGCCGATTATGGCCTTCATCAATGCCATGCATCTTGTTCGATCCGTTCATGATACTTCTCCCCCACACCCCAGTCATATCCCACTCATCACCCTCCGCAGCTTCATCCTCTATCGCCCGAACCACAAAATCCGAGCCAAAATCGGGTTTATCAAAGAAATTGGCCAGATCCATTCCTAGCGTCCCAGCTTTGGGATTGTCTCCCTCCTTCTGGTCAACATTCATACCGAATCGGCTCAAATCAATCGGCAACACATCCGAAAGATATTCTTCCCCTTCCCCGACATCTTCATCAGTATCGGTAGGGCATCCGAGAAGGTAAGCCATAGTGCTATCCGGAGATATCGCTAGATAATGCCACCTCCATAACCCCCCCCCCACGATATCAATACCGTCGGCAATTTTCCTCCATGTCATGTCATCCAGGTTAAGTGCGCAGAGGCCCGTCTCAGATGGCCGAATTGTATTCGCAGAAGTCACAAAGTCGAGCAAAGTATTCCCACAAAGATGGTGGAAATGTGTGCCGTGCGCCTCGGAGGGTATGTCCCGACCCCAGAGAAACGAAACAGAGGCGGTAGCAGCGGGTACTGCCTGCTTTTTCGGCGGTGGTGTATTCCGTCGCGAACTCGTGATCGGTCGTGGAGAATTCGGACCGTAAGGGCGATGAGAGCGAAGTATTCGGCTCTGGCCTCCAGTTGCAGCTGCAGTATCCCCCCCTAGCCCTGGCTGCCTCGTAACGTACCCTGTCTGCTTGATCTCTGTTCTCGCAAATGCCGGATGATTAAGATCCAAAGATATCAACTCCCCCGTTCGATCCATTCCTTGTCCCATACCACCAAACACCCACAATTTACCATCCCTAATCCAAGCCTGATGATCAAACCTGGCAATCCACGTCCAACTCCTGCTCCATGTCATTGTCTTCAGATCAAGATAGCAAATATCATCGAGAACCTCCTGTGGATTGTATTCATTATCCTCCTCTGGATCAAAGTCAGAAGGCATGGCCGATCGGTTATGAATGCCGCCGAGAATAAAAAGCTTATCATCGTGAAGAACAACGGCATGTCGAGACCGACCGCAAGGCGGGCGTCCAGAAAGAACCGGCTGTGACCATGTTGCGGTAGGGATGTCAAAGATGTATACATCCGACAAGAACATCCGATGCTCATTTTCCCCACCAAATATTATTAGCTTGTTGTCACGCCAATAGACCGTTGTGTGACCTAAGACCCGGATGGAATTAGTAAAGGCGGGAACCAGCAGCCCAGGAGTAGACTAAATAAACAAATAGCCGGGCATCGAGAAGATGGGTAAAGTACGGCGCATGCGAGAGTAACGATGACGCTACTAGTAAAGGAGGGGGGGGTATGCAAGAAGGGGTAGTAGCGGTGGATGATGCCAAGAAATAGTAGGGATAATAATAACAAAAAACAATATGGTAGGAACATACCCATCCTAACACTAGGAATGTCACCGTAGTTATCGACAAGAGTCCACGTGTAAGTGTGTAGATCTAATCTGAGCACATGATTGTACACTAAAAGGGCCAATCGTCAATACGGTAATGTAAAGAGCAACAGCGCGAGCGATAGCAGGACATCCCGGCAATTAAGTGAACAAAGGCCTGCACCACATCTGCAAATTTAAAACGAAATGAGACCACACAACACAACCGAAAATATACACACCTTCATCGGTATACTGGTCGAATCCGCCAAAGGCATAAATCGCATCTTCCCCGCAGACAGTGACTGAAGCGTTTACCAGGCAGGCAAGGCGGGCACCTAACATATTACCATAGTTAGTTCCATGGTTTTGGTTCTTTTACTCTATCAACCTCAACCAGTAACGACCCGAGAACCCAAAAGCACTAAAATAAAATATAAAATAAAAACAAAAAAATCCAACCAGCGCGAGGGGAAATTATTAAAAGGAAGAATTGAAAAAATCACCCGAAAACTTGAACAAACCTTCAGTCCTGTAAGCCGCAGGCCTATAAGCGGCCCCTTCCGTGTCCTCAATACTTCCACCATCCAATGCTCTCTTCCTCCCCAGCAATCCACTCTTATCCAGCTGCTGTACCAGACCTACTCCCGACATGTTCTGTGAGGGGGGGGTATTAAAGGAAGTACTTGAAGAGGCACCACCAGAAGCGTATACGCCGTGAAACTGGTTCTGCGATGCGTGCTGGTGCTGGTTGTGTGCCGGGGTAGTGGGGGGTGCGAAAGCCATGAGGCTCAACAGGGAATTCTTGGGAAAAAGAAAAAAAAAAGAAAGAATTTATGTGCTCAGAGTTAAAGGAACGAATGAGGAAAGAGTTTGTTCGAAATAAAACCTCGCGAGCTTGGTAACTTGGAGGTGGGAAAGAAGAAGTTGAAAGACCGAAAAATTATTAATAATGAGGAGCGAGTGAGCAAGAGAAA
>Ga0307507_10004963_pt1 | contig 22624 bp, 21 predicted proteins | sample 7_EM_MG_FD_207223 | JGI IMG/M metagenome (GOLD analysis project Ga0307507, IMG submission 207223) | Populus trichocarpa ectomycorrhiza microbial communities from riparian zone in the Pacific Northwest, United States - 7_EM | ecosystem: Host-associated > Plants > Roots > Unclassified | place...
TACAATGACCACGAATCCAAAAAATACACCACAAGCAGCCGGATCCAGGCCATCCAAACAACTATGACCCAGCGCGCCCTCTCACTCCTCGCCCTCCCATACCCAAGCCTAATCCTCGACATCGGGTGCGGCAGCGGACTCAGCGGGGAAAGCCTAACCGCGGCAAACCACACATGGATCGGGATGGACATATCCGCCAGCATGCTGGCTATAGCACTCGACCGCGAGACAGCCGGCGACCTGTTCCTCGCTGACGTAGGGCAGGGCGTGCCCTTCCGTCCGGGAACGTTCGACGCGGCTATCAGCATCTCGGCGATTCAGTGGCTGTGCAATGCCGATTCCAGCGATGTTTCGGCGACCGGAAGGCTGAATAGGTTCTTTGAGGGGCTGTACGCCGCACTGAAGAGGGGTGGGAAGGCCGTTTTGCAGTTTTATCCAAAGAACGAGGTGCAGAGAGGGATGATTACTGGTGCCGCGATTAGGGCCGGCTTCGGCGCGGGGTTGCTGGAGGATGATCCTGGGACTAAGAATGTTAAGGTTTATTTGGTGTTGACGGTTGGCGCGGGGGCGGAGGAGGGCGGGGCGGATGATGTTACGAATGTGGTTAGGGGGCTGGAGGGGGTCGACATTATTGATGAGAGGAGAAAGGGAAGGGGTGACCGGAAAAGTGGGGGTGGGGAGGGCAAGAAGGGGAGTAAAGGCTGGATCCTCAGGAAGAAGGAGCAGGGGAGGAATAAGGGGAAAGTCGTCAAGGCGGATTCAAAGTATACCGGGAGGAAGCGGCGACCGGCCTTTTAAATTTATTCACCTTTCCGTCTTTCCTACCGTACCCCTTCGCTCCGTTTTATACGTCCCCTTTCATACACTGTAATTAGAGCTGGTAGACCACGACTCATCGACTCACGATTGGATAACTAGGTTGGGGGAGCCCGATTAACCGACGGAGCGGGTATCCGTCGCCGCGACATATCCCTTGCGCTGTTGAAAGTACATGTTGCACAAACCACAGAGAAACAAAAATGAACCCATTCCCTCTATGTTTACAAGATTCAAAGGAGAACCACAAAAGAAGTGAGATGTACTGGTATTTTTAGGAAACCTATCAGGCTCCAAGACTCGCCATGCTAGATCATTATTAGGGAAGTTTAGATAGACACTAGATTAACAAGTGCTCAGTTCATACCGGTACTACCTGCAGGATGAACCTTCTCCGGCTAGTTTTTTAGTATTGCTGGCTGGCCTATTGCCTCTCCATCTGCCTCAAAACAGCGTCGGTGAATTCATGAGTAGTGCTGCTTCCACCCATATCTTTTGTTCTCACCTTTCTGTAAATATGATTAGCCATCTCCTGCGTATTTTGTGGAATGGATTATGGATCTTACCCGTCCGCTACAACATCATAAACTGCCTGAGAGATTCTAGTGGCGTGGTTGTCAAGACCAAGATGTCTCAGCATCATAGTAGCGGAGAGGATCAGCGCAGTAGGGTTGGCTTGGTCACGTCCCTGAATATCCAAACCAACATGTCTGCACCCAGGCTCAAAGACTGCATATTCCCTTCCCATGTTGCAGCCGGGAATGATACCAGGACCGCCAACAAGAGCAGCGCCAATGTTGGAAAGGATAGATCCGTACAAGTTAGGCATAACAAGGACATCGAACTGCTGAGGTCTAGAAACAGCCTGCATGGACGCATTATCGACAATCAAGTCGTTAACTTCCAGTTGAGAGTAAGTCTTGGCAACTTCGTGGAAAGTGGTACGGAACAACCCATCTGCCAACTTCATAATATTGGCTTTATGGATACAGGTGACCTTCTTTCGCTGATTGGCAGTAGCGAAAGAGAAGGCGAATTTGCTGATGCGTTCCGACTTCATTCTTGTGACAATCTTGAGCGATTCAACAACACCTGGAACCGACTGGTGCTCCAATCCAGAATATTCTCCCTCAGTGTTCTCACGGATAATACACATGTCCACATTGGAGTGGCGGGTCACGTAGCCAGGCATATTTTTAATCAAGACAACAGACGCATAGATGTCAAGTTCCTGACGAAGAGCGACATTGAACGATTGATGCCCAGAACGTTCAACAGGAGTATATAGGATACCTATTGCAGCAAACCGGTTAGCCATTCAGTCCAAGGTCATTGTAAATGTGCCATCAATCCGCAGTATAGGAGAGCGGAAAACATCAGACAGATTTCTATCTCACAGCGGTCTCTAAGCGTTGTAATTCTGTCGAGGCCACTCAACGAGTTGGGATTATTCAAGCGCTATGGCTCTTTGTCATCACGCAAAGGACAAGGAGGATCAGGAAAGATCCCTTAGTGTGCACGGTGTCACACAATAGCAATGCGGAAGGGATGAAAACTCGGGTGAGCAAGAGGCTCAATATAGGTCTCACCTTTGAGCCCAACCTTATTCCGCTTCAAAGAATTAACCGATTCACGGAAAAGTTCCTCAGGATGAGAGTTACCAGTAACAACACCAGTAACGTCTACCTGTTCCCATTCAACCGGAACATTGTCGCTCTTGAAGATTGTCTTGACGGATTCGGTAACCTCGGCGCCGATACCATCACCTATCAACAGAAAAGAAAAAAAAAATAAGGCATTAGTATAATCTAACACAACCCCTAAACAGGGGGACTTGTGTTTTCATACCAGGAATTAGAGTAACTGTGTATTTTCCACCGTATTTGGTAGGTTTAACAAGGTCAGAGGCAACAGTGGCCATTGCTATTGCATACGCCCGTCAGCTTCTCATCCCCCGCATATCGACGGCACTCCCAACAGGAGCTTCGCTGGCAGGAACATACCCCTTGTAGCGGGCAAAGCGGCATTGCGAGAGCTTGGGGCCTTCGCTGTGCGCAATAGGGTCTAAGGATAAGGAAGAAAGCGGAAAACGGGTCAGTGAATTTGATCAAAATGGGATGGCAGAGGAAAAAAAAAAAATAGTCAGCCCTGCATCCGAGCGCACACGTGACGACACCAGCCGTGCAGGGTGAGTGTAGCGTAAGGGGAAAACATACCTGAGCCATATATCTGCTAGATAACATAGTGAGACTTTCGATAGAGGGTAGACTCGACGGTATGAAGAATAAATTCCAAAAACTCGAGAAGTTCAAGAGGTGGTGGTGGTGGTGGTGGAGGAGATATAGGAGAAGGAAGGGGAGGAAGTGCGAAGTTGAGAAAAGAAAGAAGTGATGAGGCGGTGGTGGTGGAGGTGGAGGTGGAGAAATAAGTAAAGAAACGGAGAAGCTTCCTCGTCCCTATAGTATGAGCGCTAAGTATCGGCAAGAGAAAAACTAGCGGGGGCCTCCGTTTCTATCGCAATGAACGGTACGGTATTCCAGTGGGACTTTTTACATGGGAAACCTCACTATTGCGAATGAACCCCCCTGGAATTTATGCCCCGCTCTCAAATAAACAACAGCCCTTCACTGCGAGGAGTTTCTCTCAAAGCCCCGCTATAACAAACGAAAGATTCTAAACTCTTGGCGTCCCCTTGAACAGGGTGCGACTGTATCAATGCACCCTACTCGAGAACGGTAATGCTGGGATAGTACAGTACTTGTACTGTATCACTGCCCCGCCGGAATACTCTTTGACTGTTGAGGAGAGGGAAGGCACGGAGCTCCGGTCAGTCACAATGGGAAAACCGAGGCCGATCAGAAACTGGCCACAGGGCAAATTTATCACAACAAGAAGAAAGGGGCAGGAGGACCAAGGCTGTCACTTCGACTGTGATGATTCTCTCTGTCGGCATTGTCCTTCTGCTGATGGTATAGTAGGCCCTGTGACTTGCAGTGAAATTTCCTGTGACCGGAAATCCCCTCCCCGAGTACCGTATCATGCCAGTATCGTTATCCATGCGAACCATTAAGAAGTACTAGTACCGTACTGTACCGGTATCATACCCTTACGGTACCGTACAGTATTTACGTTTTCAGGTACTCGATCGGTCAGGACTCTTTGGCAGCAATCCTGTGTCCCGCATCACCAAGCCGCAGGTCATATGGTGGGATTTTATTTGCCTCAAGGCAAGTCGCTGGCAGCTATTGGTAATTATTGGTACCGGTACTTCGTGACGGATGCAAGGGGAACGGTGGCCGTTGTCATGTAAACGGCAGAGAGTGCCCATGCAGAACAAAGTACTCGTACTCGTATCATAGCCCTCGACAGGACGGGTGTGCGAAAAACTTGCGAGAAAATGACCGCCCGGTCTTGAACTGTCCTGGGCAATGATAGTTGGAAGACTACCGTATTACTTCGGCCAGCTGCTCTCGGCCAAGCGCCTCTCCAACTCACCGGATCTTACGATAACTGGTTGAGCGCTCAGACAAGAAGGGTACTTTACTGGTACCGCACTGTACGAGTACTTGTGCTGTTGTCCCTGTCAAGTGTTGGTGGTTTCTGCAAGCCGACTTTCGCAAATAGGGCTTGAGTGCTTTATATGATAGGAGGAGGCTCAAGAGACTCTGGTAACCAGTCGTGCTGTACCAGTACTGTAAATACCTCAGCCCCATACCTCGGAGTGGAGTATGGATAACGCGTACCGTTATCCCAGAGCCATTTTCATGTTGAGGGCAAATGACCTTCTGTCACCTACTTTATGTTATCATACCACATCTGACACCTTTATGCTCATGTGAAGACCAAAGGCATAATTATGTGTTGTAGCCGGTAGGATATATGTCTGTATATATCATTTATCGTACTCATTGGGGCTCTCCGGTCGTTGTAGGTTTTCAGGTTTTTCATTTTTATTTTATTTTTGCGGTAATCCGCCATCCCGTCTTGGCTACGATAAGCGTGCTGACGCGAACGAGAGAAGCCAAGTATCGTAACTTTCTGTAAGATTACAGTGGACCTTTCTCTGTTGGAAGAAAAAAATGAGTGAAGAATATGAGTTATTGGAGGTAGAGGGCTCTCTACGTGGTTCGTGCTTCTGTCTGTTTTGCTCGAGTATTCTTTTCACACCACGGTGACGGTTTCAGTACCAATATTGTAATTTTCTATGAAAGCTTCTCGGGGATCTGTCAGCCGCATATAGAGCTATCCTCTTCAAAACATACGGTATATCATTTACTGTATGATACCGGTACTTGAACTGAGCTCCGCTTTGCCCAGAGAGGTCCAGCCTGCGTCAAGAACTCGTCCCGTTGCCGCCTGCGAGGCCTGCTTACGGTAGTGACAGGCGATAGACTTTACTTTACTGGGTGGTTTAGTTGAGCAGCAGTCCTCCTGGGAAAAAAAAATCCATATCTTCGCCCAATTTTAGCTTAGTAATCTCGGCCAATTTTTACGGTTTGCCATCATCAATCGGCCCTTTGATGCTTGGTGCTCTGCTGTTTTTGCCCTTTCTTTTTCTTTTTTCTTTTTTCTCTTTTTTCTTTCCCATTCGCCTCCCACCACCCTTTTTTTCTTCCCTACAGTAGCCCGTTCTCCCTCTACCTTCTTCCCATTCTCTTTCACAAACCACCTCCCTCTCAACCTCCTCTCCAAACTCAACACTCTATCTCCTCTCCCTTTTTCACTTCCACTCACACATAACTCCAGAGGAGCAGAGGATCTTAACCTTCCTTCGTTTCTCTTCTTAGATTCCAGTCCTTTTCCATCCATCCATCCTTTCTTTGCGACGTTACGACATCCATAGACAGGAGCGATCCAGAAAGAAGTGCTCTATACCAGCTTTTCTTCACATCCTTTTTTCTTTCGTTAAAACGCACATAAGGAGTCTTAGGAGTCCTTGCTTGCCCTTAACCAACACCTCGGGCTCTTTCTTAGTTCACAGACTATTGTTTTCTCGGGTTCCTTTTCGGCACCGGATTTCCACCTCATCAAACGCATTCATTCAAGTATATTTACCAAAACCACCAACCAACATTTAAATTTAAAAAAAAAAAGGCTTTCTAGTCATGGCTGAACTTAACCAACGCATGTCCAACTTGGGCATGAGTGACTCGGTCCATGCCGATGGGGTTCCGTCTTCTGGAGCCTCTAATCATTCTTCTGGGAGTGGTGGTCGAGCGACCTATATCCCTCCCCATCTGAGGGGTACCAGATCCTACGCCGGCCCTGCGCCTGCTATAGCCCCCCCTGTCCAGAACGGCACAGCAAATGGCGTTCAATCCTCCAAATGGAGTAACGGGTATGTCATTAACGTTTCTGTTAGTTTTCGTCTTCCATGTTTTCTTTGTGTTACCCTTCAGCTTTCAATGTGGTTTTTTTTTTTTGTTTTGTTTGCCTTGTGATATCCGTACTTTAATCATATAGTTTCTGGCTCTCCATTCTTCAAATTTGACGTTGACGGATTGTGCTAATTCTCAACTTAGCCCAACTCCCCAGGAGTCGGCTGCCCCTACTTCTCGTGGTAATTGGGTCGATGCCCCATCTTTCACTCCTCGTGCTGCGGGTAGTACTTGGGATGCTCCCCCTCCCCGTCCTCAACGCTCCTTTGATCCCAACGCATATGGCAATCCAGGCAGTGGTGGTAATCGTGGAGGTTCTGGAGATGGCCGTTGGGCCGATGGCAAACATATCCCTGGACCTCCTAATCCTCGTACCGAGCGTGAGCTCTTTGGCGTCCCCAATGATCCTACCAAACAAGCTACTGGTATAAATTTCGAGAAATATGACGATATCCCGGTCGAGGCCTCTGGTCACGATGTTCCCGACCCCGTCAACCGGTTCACTAGCCCGCCTTTGGATCCTCATTTGTTGTCCAATATTGAGCTTGCCCACTACAAGAGCCCTACCCCTGTGCAAAAATATTCGATCCCTATCGTTATGGGCGGTAGAGATCTAATGGCCTGCGCGCAAACTGGTAATTTTTACCCTCACCTATCTTTACATACAAGCTAATTGTTATTAGGTTCTGGAAAGACAGGTGGTTTCCTTTTTCCGATACTTTCTCAGTCGTTCATTCAAGGACCTTCGTCTGCCCCTGCAAGTGCAAGTGCTAGCTATGGCCGTCAGCGCAAAGCTTATCCCACTGCTCTAATTTTGGCTCCCACTCGTGAGCTTGTTTCCCAAATTTATGAAGAGTCCCGTAAATTTGCGTACCGTTCGTGGGTTCGCCCCTGTGTGGTGTACGGTGGTGCCGACATTGGATCTCAATTGCGTTTGATTGAGCGTGGCTGTGACCTTTTGGTCGCTACTCCTGGGCGCCTGGTTGACCTGATTGAGCGTGGTCGTATATCATTGTCAAACATCAAATATCTCGTCCTTGACGAAGCTGATCGCATGTTGGACATGGGTTTTGAGCCTCAGATTCGTCGGATCGTTGAGGGTGAAGATATGCCTAGGACTGATGCTCGCCAGACACTCATGTTTTCTGCTACCTTTCCCCGTGACATTCAGATGCTCGCTAGAGATTTTTTGAAGGATTACATCTTCCTTTCCGTCGGTCGTGTTGGTTCCACTTCTGAGAACATTACCCAAAAAGTCGAATATGTCGAGGATCCGGATAAGCGCTCTGTGCTTTTGGACATTCTCCATACACATAGTGGTGGCCTTACACTTATCTTTGTGGAAACCAAGCGTATGGCGGACTCTTTGAGCGATTTCTTGCTGAATCAAAATTTTCCAGCAACATCGATTCACGGGGATCGTACACAACGCGAGCGTGAGCGCGCTCTTGAGATGTTTCGCACCGGTCGTTGTCCAGTTATGGTTGCAACTGCTGTGGCCGCTAGAGGTCTCGATATTCCTAACGTTACTCACGTCATTAATTACGATCTTCCTACCGATATTGATGACTACGTTCATCGTATTGGCCGTACAGGTCGTGCTGGTAATACTGGCATTGCTACTGCTTTTTTCAATCGCGGTAATCGTGGTGTTGTTAGAGATCTTCTTGAATTGCTCAAAGAAGCCAATCAGGAAGTCCCTCAATTCTTGGAAACAATTGCCAGGGAGAGTGGATTTTCCGGAGGTGGTCGTGGCGGCGGTGGCAGGCCCGGCGGAAGAGGGCGCGGCGGCGGCAATGCTAGCCGTGATTTCAGAAAGTATGGCGGTGGCGGCAGCGGTAGCGGTAGCGGTGGCTATGGTGGCTATGGTGGCTCAAGTAATGGTTACAGCGGTGGTGGTGGCGGTGGTGGTATGTTTCTCAGTACTTCTACTTCAATTGCCAGGATTGCTAACATTGTACAATAGGCTACCCCAGTGGCGGAGGATCCGGCTACGGTGGTAGCTACAACGGCGGAGGAGGAGGTGGTGGCCACGGGGGCGGAAGCTATGGCAACCCTGGTGGCAACACCTCTTGGTGGTAATTCCGTCCAACGGAATTGCGTATGTTTTTGGACCCTTTTCCTTCCTTGGACACAAAAAAGTAACATTTCATCGGTTGTTTCTGCTTGCATCAAAAAGAAAGGGAGCGAAGGAAGGTTTAAAACATGGCGCAATATTTGGGGTTTTGTGGGCTTTTTGTTTTTGTTGACTGCTTTATGATTTCTCATGATCCCTCTCTATATCAATTTCTTCACCCTCCTAAATGAAGTTTCTCTTTCCTTTTTTTCTTGTTTCTTCATGTCTTTCATCGGCAGCGTTCGGAAACACAGGTTGTTATGCAATTGGGTATAGACGGCTTCCAACTGGGGTTTCTGCTTTTTTTTCCTTGTTGCTTTTTACAAGTTCTGCTGAGACTGGGCAATACTGACCTGGGGAAATGAGATGGATTTACGGGGTGAGAGGGTTCTGGCCCTCTTTTTGTTGCTTGCTATGTTTTATGTTCTGCTTTTCATCTCTTTTACTATTTTTTCATGGGTTTTTTCTCTATCCAAAGGGCACACACACGAAAGAAGAAAAGTTTTATTCACATCTACCCGGCGTTGTTGATTGTGGGGTCTTTCATGGTTCATGACGTTTGTTTTTCTCTTTTGCATCATGATTGGTTGGGTGGTTTTTTTTTTCCTTCCTTTTTTCTTTTCCATAGTTGTGTTTCGGGTTTGATCGGCTTCTTTCTCATTTGTCTTGAGCATTTTAGCATAGAGACAAGCACTGGAGCTTCTACTTTACTGGAGTAGTGGAAGGATCAGTGTGCTAGAGAGGGCGGGCAAGGAAAGGAGCGAGGAGGGAGAGAAGGGAAAAAAATAATACTGGGTAGCTTGTTCTTTTTATCTTTTTCTTTTTTATGTGTGGTGTGTGTAGTTGCGTGTGTTCTTTTACAACCCTTTAAAAACAAAACTCTTTTTCTTCTACCTTTCTTCCAATGCAACATACTATTAATGCGACTTGATTGAAGAAAAAAACTGAAGGTGGGAGCAGAGGATTAAAAAGATCGAGCGGGCTAGGAGCGACTTATACCAGGGGGGTTAATTTTTATTTTTATTTTCCATTTCTTTTAGCTTGCATATTACCAGTATTATTTATAATTTGCCATTGGGCAAATAGATTCCTCCGGACTTGAAGGGAGGAAGGAAGAAAACCTATGTTGGGCCAGCAGCTGTACCGGTATATCTTGGTATAGGGAAATGCCTTTTTTTTCTTTTCTTTTTTCCTTCGGGCATTCACTTTTGTACTATGCCTGCATTATTTCGTACAACTAACTTTGCTTTGCTTCAAAATTTAATGTAACCTGACCACCTTCTCCCCCCTCCCATTGCTTACCTACGCCTCTAATTCGATCCGATTCGAGCTAATCCGGTACGATACAGCAAATTATCTTGGGGGGGGGTTAAGTTACATGGCAGGTTTGGCCAATATGATGTATTTATGTTATATTATAGGATTCTAGCGATGCCCGGAAGGTTATCATGGCCAGAGTCGTGGTGCTGTTGGGCGTGGTGTGGTGTATGGCAGATATCATAGTAAATTAATATAAAAATTTTGATGGTATACCTTTTATCCTTATCCTTATTTTTTAATATGTGCGGACATGTTTTGATGGGTTGGTTGTGATCGAGAGTATCATAGCTAAGGCAGTTGGTCATGGTGAGTCACTCGGTGGGGAGGGGGGGGGCCGGGGGAGATTAGTACTATGTTCTGCTCTGGTATGTTGGTGATTGTGATGGAGTTGTGTATGTATGGACCGCTTGGTTGGATGGGAAGAGGGTGTGGGTTGCGCTTTATGGTACTGGGTTTTTTGGAAGCGTGTTGGGGAGTAGGGGGATGGTGACAGGTAGGGTGAGAATGGTCCAAGGGGGGTGGGGGTTTTTGTTGTAAGATTATTTTCTATCGTGAGGCAGATTATCATACTTGTGGAGGCGGTGGTAGGAAGAAAGGGTAGGGTTAGAGGTTCTGGATCTTGATGACGATGGCAGTGGTTAGGAGTTCACTTGTTAAAAAAGATGCAAGTTGCTCAGTGTATAATATTATATACAGCTAGTGGTGATTTTTTGTTGGATTTTTTTTTTTCCTTTTTAGGGGGAGAGGAGCCCAATTTATTGCTCTTCCCTTCCCCTCCTTCCTTCCTTCCTTCCGCCCTAAGCTTGTTCGTTCGTTCGCCAATCCGTCAGAAATCCAGGGCGATCAAGCAACCAAGAAGAAAGGAGCGAAGGAATATATACTTTTCCAATCCGGTAGAAAGAAGTAAGTGATGTTGTATAAAAAAAAAAAGGAAAAAGAAAAGAAAAGAACAAAAGGATTAAAGCAAGAAGAGTGAAACTGTACAATAACCCCTTTACCTCTCCCTCCCACCCTCCGCTTTCATCTTCCGCCTTCTATGGCTACAAAAAACATACCCCGAGGGAAAGAAGCCCTCACAAAAAACTTTTCCGATTATACGCCCTCTGATCCTTCAGCCATTGCTTGTACTGCTTGATACTGCCAATCTTCTCCCCGTAGTAATCTGGGACGGGATTACGAAAACTTTGGAAGGAGGGGTCGACGCGATTCTTCTTGATGTGTTGGAGGAATTCCCGCTCTCGCTATTTCCAATTAGCGCTTTTCTCCTTTACTCCCTTCGCTCCCTCCCGCCTTCCTCCATCCGTCTAGGAGGAATGGCAACATACCTCATTAATCTGCCCCATAACCTTCCTCTTAACCACTGAAAAAGCACTACTCCCCAAAACCGGTCCAGCAAGCCATCCCAGCGCCCCACAGCTAACGGTAGCAATACCAAAGAGGATTATCGGATCCATGCCCATTATCATCTGCGTTGGGTCGATCTCTTTGTTGGCGAGGTAGCTGACGCCCGCGGTCGTGCCGACTGCGCTGGTGAAGATTGAGGAGATAAGGTTGTACCTGCGTCGTTGCTTGCGGAGCTGTAGAAAGGTTTCCCAGTCTAGCTTTTTGTTGGGTTGGGGGGAAGTTGTGGTCGAGGCGGGGCTCGTGCTACTGCCGGTGGTGGTGGTAGTGGTGGAGGTGGAGGTGGAGACATTGCGATGTGTGTGTCGGAGGATAGTTGTTGCTGGTGGGAAGGGGGTGGAGGTACGCAGCGTGGTTAAGCGGAAGGGGGAGTATTTTGGTAGCATCGCAATTTGGTGTTGTGTGTTGTGGTAAGTGATGAGGGATTGTTAAGGTTGTATGATATGTGGCTGACGGGTGGTGGTGGTGGTGGTGGGGTGATAGTGGGGTGGGATTGTTGGTGTTGTCTAGGAGATTGGATGCCTTTTATTTTATTTTCCTTATTGGGAAGGATCTTAGGGCTTTGGTCTGGTTAGTCAGGTCACACGTGATCACTCGGTATTTGTGATCCTCCGCTCCGCTAACTTATGAGGGTATTATAAATTGGTAGCAACACCATAGCCAAAGCAATCTCTGAAAGGTGCGATGTGGCAGTCCCTGGGCTTTTGAGAATACTCGGGTAGTAGAATTGGAGCCCGGTACAAGAGGTAGCTATTCCTAGGCAAAGTGTCCCGTTTCAACTCAGCCACGCCACTGGACGACTCGGTGAGGAGCCTTACTATCTGATGATCCATTTCTGAACATAACGAGTGTTCCAGAGAGAGCTTTTCTGTATGGTACTCGACTTAAAGGCTTTTCAATGATTTTTCTGATCTGGTCATGGTGATAACGTCCTGCAATGAATTCCAAGCCATAGCTAGCAATGGGGGTACGAAGGATTTCTAGCAGCGGGATAGGTATATTGTACTGAGACCCATCCCCTCTTCTAGGGGTGACGGCATTCGGCTACGCATTCTTGGTGACAGCGAGTTGAATGTCTACCCAGTTCGAATAGCATGTTTTGGAGGTCCGGAGATATTTAATGAGTAAGGAAGAGACTTACTGACATCTTGAGGAGATCTTTCTTTGAAGGTTAACTAAAGTGGTGTAGGTTCGGTGAAAGGAGGCATCAATGAGAGTCAGGGCAATTGCCTAACAATAATGGCTCAGTTCAGGCTTACTTGGACTTTCCAGGAGGTGAGTTCGCGTCTCCTAGAGTAGTAACACTTCTGAGGATGTAGTGTTTCGGCACGGGTCTTTTTGTCCCAAGCTGGATCTTTTACTCTATAGGGAATTATGTGGCATACTAGCTAGAGCTCATTGCCTTCTATCGTGTAGTCTGTTGCGGAATGAGTTTGCATTTTATGGTAAAGTCAGGTTTGGCCTGATTTTTATCCCTAGGAAAACTACTCTGGATTCTGCACTTGATGTTTAAGATGTGGTACTATAACTTTAACCAGTTCCATTTTAGTACTAGTACTATAAGAATTATGGCTGGATTGTTGTTATAGAGAAACGAACACTGAGTTGATTGAGATAGAGCATATCTCATGGCCATCACAGTCTTCTAATATAAACCTCATTGAAGTACTCTGGCTGGATTTGAAAATTGAACTACCGGTGTGGTGAAGTTTCACTCACTGAAATTGACAGCATTTGAGAACTGTATTTGTATTCTTTCTCACAATACTAGTGACTGTTAGTCCTCCCTGAAATTATATAGAAATACTGTTTGAGCAAATCTTATAAATTATGGGAATACTAGAAGCATACTAGGAGGAAGTGTAGGACACTTGAGGAAGTAATAATAATGCATCTTAGGATTCTGGTGCTAGTAGTTATAGTTTGATGATATTATTATACAATAGTCTGGGGCTCTGTCTCTCTGTCTGGTCTTAGGTAATATCTTGTCTGGGGTTCATCAAGTTGCTTTGTTCATTTCTGGCTGAGTTTTTTTGAGCCTAGCGGCTAGGGTACAAGGTTCCTGAGACTAGATTGCGTACTTAGAATGACCGGGATCCGATATGGCGCCCGTGAGTATCCGGCAAATGAGGAAATAAGGGGGCTCCCCGCGATAAGCTTCCAAGAAAGAATTCGATGCTTTACAACAGGCTGCATGAAATCACACCTTATCACTCGGGCCACTCAGCCGCCTCTGCCGTTCCGGCGAGGGTTCAAAAGCTACGTTTTTTGAAGTCTGATTTTTCCGGTAGCTGGTTGGGGCGAAAATAGTGGGTTTACCTTAAACATCTTAATGAGCTAATAATCTGCTCTGTATTCACTATTGTGAAAAGAAAAAGAAAAATGCCCGATTCTGATGCTCAAGCTGGGCATGAAGTTTGAGGTAACAGAATTAAATAAGAGGGGAATGATGCTGTCTGTATTGGTTACCTTAGCTCCTAGCTGGCGACGCTGTTTTCGCTCGGGGTTGGTTTTGATCGTAAGCGGGAGATGTACGTGTCCTGTTCGCCCATGACTATTCAGCAGGGGAGCTCATCCGGCAGGAAGGAGTTTTTGGATACGTGGCCGGAGATTCTGGTCGGGCATGTTGGGAATGGATGTTCTGCTCCGGCGGATCATACTGTTGAAGTGGTGTTTCTGAATCCCGGGACGGCCGTCGAGAGTATAATTGCTAGGAAGGAGTATTTGCTTGAGTTTCCTGAGGGGAATTGCAGGCTTACGGCTGGTGGGGTTGGGTAGTCGCAAGGCCCGGCCGGCCCTGACACGAGGCAGTGGTGATGGTGGGTGAAGTGGTATGATAGTATACCTGTGCTGGGGTATGGAGGTGCGCTGCGCCAACGAGACCACTGGGGCAACTAGGATAGGGGTGGGTAGAGTAGAGGGAAGACTGTTACTGTTACTGTTACGGTAATGCTCGGGAAGACATTTGATGCTACGAGTATGGTTACGCTTACTGTCAATGGGAATACTGTACTCCTTCACCACCTCCGCCGCCGCTGCACAAGGGGGGAAATAGTGGAAAGCCTGTAGGTAAACGTTGGTTTTTTCCTTATTTCACTTCTTTCGTAATGTTTCCATTTGTATTATAGGTGGAAATTAGGTGCCATGTTTGTTCACATTCACTTTTTCATTGGGGGTTGGAAAAGAAGACTAGGCATCATCTATCATGTCATTGTATTTTGGCATACAGGGTATCACACATTCGAGCATACCGTGCCGCGCAACTTAGACTGACTTACAATAGTTGAGAAAACAAATAAAGATAAATGGAAAAAGGAAAAACCAAAGGCTAACTCATGTCGACGTCCATCTCTTCAGCGTCATCAACTTCGGCCCCGACAAATACGAGTCTAGTACCCTCCCCGGCCACCTGCCAAACATCCAGCGCGGAATACTCATCAATCACGTCGGCTAACTGATCGTCCGTGAAACCCTTCGCCAGAACCCTCTCCCGGACGTTCCTCATATTCAACTCACCACTGCCGTCACTAGCGCCAAAGGCTAGGGTTCGGATGATGTTGTAGATCTTCGAGGAAACGGTATTGTCCTCATCCCAGTCGCTCTTCTCCTGCAGCGAGGCCTTGGACACTTCGATGAGTCTGAGCGCCTCATCGGCATCCTCAATCACGACTGAGTCGGCGAAGCGTAGACGGGCGAGAGCCTGGGAGAGACGGATGATGCCGAGGAGAGTCCGGGGCGATGCGTGGGTGAAGGACTTGTTGTCCTTTTCCGCCTTTTTCGCGGCTTTGCGCATGTTAACATACGCGCCGACCATATAGTCTGCTACTTCCTTAGGGATGATGGGGCGTTTGGTCCTGGCTTGGGCAATATAGATGCGCATTTCTTGTGGGGTCAGGGGCTCGAAGTCCATTTCTGGATGGCGATTCTCCATGTGCACGAATGTGACGTGGCGGCCGAGTTCTTCGTCGCCTTCGCGGGTGGGGGTGTCTAGAATTAGGAAGAGGATGTCGAAGCGGGAGAGGAGGGCGGCAGGGAGGTTGATGTTTTCCACAGGGGAGATCTTGGGGTTGTAACGGCCGTAGAGAGGATTCGCTGCCGCGAGGATGGAAGTACGTGCGTTTAGAGATGTGGTGATACCGGCTTTGGAAATGGAGATAGTTTGCTGCTCCATGACTTCGTGAATCGCTGTACGATCCGAGTCATCCATCTTGTCAAACTCGTCAATGCAGCAGATACCATTGTCTGCCAGTACAAGGGCTCCACCTTCAAGAACCATCTCGTCAGTGACCGGATCGCGCATGACGGCAGCTGTGAGGCCGACACCGGAGGATCCGCGACCTGTGGTGTAGATTCCACGGGGAGCGACTTTGGTGATGTATTTTAAGAGCTGAGATTTGGCTACTCCAGGGTCTCCCATCAAGCAGACGTTGATATCACCGCGGATTCTCATTCCATCGCCCATTTCTTTAGTTACACCGCCGATGAGGAGGAGGAGGAGACATTTCTTCACGTCCTCGTGGCCGAAGATCTCGGGGGCAATGGACTTGGCGAGGGTGTCGTAAAGATTGCCCTGTGCTCGGAGCTCTTCAATACGTTGGACAGTTCGGGTATCGATCACTATGTCATCGTATTGTTTCTTGTGTTGCTCGAAGTGCATGGCTTCAAGGTAGGTATCCGTTAATAGACCTGCCTTGATGGCCTTAAAGCCGGTGTATGGTGTTGGTAGGAAGATTCCTGCAATGTCGACAACATCTCCAGGGTTGACACATCTTGTCTGAGAGCCATGGGCATGCACTGTGAGGGTTCGGGGAATGTGTCCGACAGGTACCTGATCTGCCATTTCCTGAATCTTGATTTCCTGGAATGGCAAGAACTTGGACGCACGAGTCGACATAAAAAGTTGACCTCTCGCATCATTATTCTTGCACTCTTGTGAAGGGCAATCGACCAACGGCGAAAAGCTTTTGGTCTTGACCTCTTGGAAAATCTCACAACCACACCTGTCGCAGGTATATGCATTGACAAGCACAGTGGGCTTGACGTCCGACACACGGGTTGCAATACCGCGAACGGTGATCAAATGGCCAAGATGACAGCCACGAACATTACGCACTGCGAGCGCTTTCTTACCTGAGTCGCCTGATGGTGTTAAAGGCTTGAAATACACCTGGTAGCGACGGGTGAGCATCGCAGGGAAGAGCTGTGGGGGAGCGTCGAGCGAAAGCGGGTCGGCTGAATCACTCTCAGCAGTAGCATTGCGATTGCGACGTTGTGTGAGAATAACATCAAGGACATCGTCATTGTAGCTGAAGCATTGTTAGCGCCTGGTGATCTATGGGCAGAAATGGTAGCATACGTGGTGTCTACAGTCTCTGGGGGCATAACTTTATCAATGGCCCTCGAAAAGATTTCAATGTAATGTGCAGCGTTCTTGTCCACCGCTTTGACCAATCCTACTGCTTCTTCGACAAGACCTGAATCCTCAAACTGTCACTCGCCATATCAGCCCAGTCTTTTTGCATCCGTATCAAAGACACCTACACTCCTCAAATCATCCAACTCGATAGTGATAGAATCCCGTGTTCTGTTTGCAATCTCCTGGAGCTGCAGCATGTACTTTAATTTGGGTTCCTGAACCGCAGCTCTTGGTCGTCTTGCACGGCTTCTTCCACTAGAGCGAGTTGCACGACGGCGGGGTGTATCGGTGAGGTCTTCATCCTCGTCCTGCATGTTCAGATTCGATAACGCGTCGCGGGCAGCCTCCTCTGTCGAAAGTGTTGATTTGAATCCTGTAAGGAAAGCCTCAAAGGCGGCTATTCAAACATTGTAAGTCTGACTGCAGAGTAACAAGCAATGGACGGAAAACAAACTTTGTTGTTTCTCATAATCGATTTCCTCGGGCAGTTTGATAACAGGAAGCTTAGACATTATTGTTGTATATTATTTTCTGACGAACCTTGATAAATTTCGTGACCTCAATGGATTGTTAAAGTGAGGGATGGAGAGGATGAGATGGTTGGTGAGGATTGTGGTTTGAGTAAAGGGATTGGAGGGAGGGGCTTGACTGGAAGTTTGCTGTTTCTCGCGAATCAATTTGGACGGAAGGTGTTCGCGTTTGCTGCATTCTGGCAGCCGCGTTGTTTATTCATTACTTGATTTGGATTTAATAAGGGTAAATTTTCTTTTCAACTCCCGTAATTGCCTTGATTGGGAGATAAATAGTCGCAGCTTATATAAGCCAACGGATTGCGCTGCTGAATTCAGCCACAGCCGAGGCACATGGAATTCAGGTCGTCTGGGATTCAGAAGAAACTCCGAGATTTTGCTAGAGTAGAAGAGCTTTCCCCAAATCTTTTCACCACTAGGCTTACCTACCTACCTACTGTATCATACATCATAATATTGCTTTCTCATCACGCTTTATTAATCTTCCATTCCGATATTCAATACCCCTATAATACAGTACGCAGCCGTCACTCCCTGCCCTGCTGGTTCATATACAAATCACGGCGATAATTAATTATTTTAAAATCCCCTCCAACAACTATGTCCCGGAAGCCCTCACCCCCCGCTACCCCCGCGGTTGTCTCTTTAACTCCACTGAAGAACTGTCTTCTCAACCTTCCAATCCCACTCGTCAACGTGCTGGTATCTGCAAATACTCCAGCACAAAATGTTATTGTCGAGTTATCCTTCCGTGCTTCTGTTGGTGGAGGGTCAGGCGCTACAACTACTAGGAGCGCGTATGCCGGATGGACGGGAATGCAAAGTAAAAGGAAGCCGGGTGTGGGATCGGGGAGGTCAGAGGAGGCAGCGGTAGAGATGGATCCTGCATTTGCTAGGAGTGTGGGATTGTCTGAGGGATCTAAGGTTGGCTCCACCCTGCCGGGTGCTATGTCGAGGCTTCACAAATGAGGGATTATGTTGATTTGATTAGGTTTCTATTCACCTCCATTTGGACCCTACGCCGGCGCACACCTTTCACATCGAACCCCTTACCGCGAGTGATTGGGAGATAATCGAGCTACATGCAGACTTTCTGGAGCTAAATCTTATTTCACAGATCCGCTGTGTCTCTCCCGCACATCCGGTCTCGGTATACCTATCTCCCACATCTACGGCCTCTATAAGAGTGACAAAGGTTGAGCCAGAAAACGCTCTTTCCTCGCCGAACGGTTTCGCTAAGGTTTCGCCGGAGGCCGAGATTATTGTTGCGCCGAAGAAGCGACAGCGCCGACAGAGTCAGGGTGCAAAGTCGGCTACTAGCACCGTGAAAACTGCAATTAAGAAGCGGAGTGATAGTGGGGGCGCGGGAGCAATGTTTTTCCGGGGTGTCTCGCTGCCTGCAGAACGGTATCTTCCGAAGACGGATGACGACGAGGAAGAGGAGGAGGTTATAGAAGGGGATGAAGATAGAGAAGAGGTTGCTGCTGGCGGAAAAGGATTTTCGGTCTACCTAGATCCTACATTGCTCATGTCTTCGAGGCATCTTCGGAGTGTCTCCCACGTTGCGGTTTCGGTTGTCCGGCCCCCAGCTATAGCTCCTCCCCAAGATCCGTCTCAACAGCAGCAGCAGCAACCTGAGGAGAAGGACAAAAAGGACAAAAAGGACGCAGCGCCGGAGGTGGTTCCGGCTTCTAAGATAATCGCGGTTGCACGCCCTTGGGACTCTGCGCCGGACGGGAAACATGTAGCATTGTCTAGACTGCTTTCTGCCGCTTTACATCTTCGGCCTGGGCAAGTAGGCGACATGATACGTATTGAGCCTGCGCCGCAACAAGTGCCCCAGAAAATGCTCTCAAAAATCAAGGTCTTTCCGTTCCAGGGCTCTGAGAAGCAGGACGGGTTGAAATGGGGTGGTGGAACTAAACGTCTAGAGGAAATGGCTGTCGCAAGGTTGCAAGAGGTTCTGGGCCCTCATAGACAGCGCAACGGGACGAAGGCCATGATAGAGGAGGACAAGACTTTAGTTTCCCCTGGGGAAAGTGTACTTGAGGGTGCTCTGACCGACGGGCTTGTCCTCCCGGCAATCCGGGATTCGCCAATTGCTGCCGGTGGAATCCTCAAGATTGAAGTTTCTACCGGCGAGGGCGGGGAGGCGTCGCAGTATATGAAGTGGGTTCTGGCGGCGGACAAAAAGCTCCCACTTGAGATTGGGTCACTTGTACCCAAGCCCACTCCTCCGCTAGCGGCAGTCTCAGAAACATTGTTCGTCCCGGAAACTGAATCTGATCAGCCAATTGTGGGTGTAGACGACATCCTTTCCTCGGTCACCAATCATTTGCTATCTTCTTCCTCGGTATTACTCTCCGGTGCTCACGGATCGGGAAAGACTTCAATCCTCCGCCTCATCGCAAAGCGTCTCTCTGGAGCTCCACATTTCCACAGGATCATAGACCCTGGCTCTCTTTCGAAGTTTTCCGAAGAGCGTGTAGGCACAGTTAAAGAAAATGTTGCTCGCTGGTTCACTGAGGCCTTATGGGCGGCTGGAAAGACCGGCCATTCTATCCTTCTCCTCGATGATCTCGACAGACTCTGTGCCTCTGAGTCCGAAAACCAAGACAACTCTCGAGTGAGGCAAATCGCTGAGGTCGTCGTGGCCGCCGTTAGAAAGCACACATCTCCTGGCGGTGCTGGCGGACGCGGAGGCGTAGTCGTCCTGGCTAGCTGTCAGGCAAAGGAAAGCATGCATAGCTTGGTTGTTGGCGGTCACGTATTCCGCGAAGCACTCTCACTCAAAGCGATGTCGAAGGAGGGTCGCCGTACAGTACTGGAGGGCGTCGTCGGGACCACTTCAGGAGTCTTGGAGAAAGGTCTTGAACTTCGCGATATTGCTGCTAAAACTGAAGGCTATATGCCCGGGGACTTGGTCCTCCTCGTCGGCCGTGCTAGACACGAGGCTGTCGTCCGCATGGTCGACACAGGCGAATCTAAAGAATCGCCAACACTAACCCTCAGGCGTATAGACTTCGACTCTGCTCTCCGAGGCTTTGTCCCCGCTGGACTCCGGGGCGTGAAGCTACAAACCTCCGGGGCAAGCTGGAAAGATATCGGCGGTTTAACTGAAACTCGCAAAATCCTCTTAGAAACACTTGAATGGCCCACCAAATATGCCCCCATCTTTGCCAGTTGCCCCCTACGTCTCCGTAGCGGCCTCCTTCTCTATGGCTATCCCGGATGCGGAAAAACCCTTCTAGCAAGCGCAGTGGCCGGAGAATGCGGCCTCAATTTCATTTCCGTCAAAGGTCCCGAAATTCTTAACAAGTACATTGGAGCTTCAGAAAAGTCCGTCCGCGACCTCTTCGAACGCGCCAGCGGCGCAAAGCCCTGCGTCTTATTCTTTGACGAATTCGACAGTATTGCACCGAAGCGTGGCCACGATTCTACCGGTGTCACCGATCGTGTAGTAAATCAAATGCTTACACAGATGGATGGTGCGGAAGGGCTCGACGGCGTGTACGTCCTCGCGGCAACCTCCCGACCGGACCTAATCGACCCTGCGCTCCTCCGGCCTGGCCGTTTGGACAAGAGCTTGCTGTGCGGGCTACCAAATCTCGAAGACCGGCTAGATATCTTCCGCGCGCTCGTCGGCGAAGGAGGAAAATTGCGTGTGGGCCCAGACGTTAGTCTTGAAGAACTCGCTGCTAGAACAGAAGGTTATTCCGGAGCCGACTTGCAGGCGGTGCTTTACAATGGACATTTAGAAGCCGTGCAGGGGGTCATCAGTGAAGAAATGCGCAAGCGCGAAGCGTTAGAAGAAGAGCAGGAAGCGAGTGCAACTGGCAAAGATGCTAAGGAGGAATTGGACTTTTTGGAGTTCGTCTGGGGGGATAGCCGCAAGGGGAAGGGTCGGGCTGCACCGGCAGTTGGCGTAAATCGACATCGTGAGCGGATAGCACTCCTGGAAAAGGTATTTCACCATTCTTCCCATATCCCCTGCCCTGACTAACTCTTACAGCTCGAGTCCCTGAAAAAGCAATCCTCAAATAATTCTGCCTCCTCTAACAGCATCACCAATGCTCCCTCCGCAACAAAGACGAAGAAAGACGCCGGAACCGCGGAAGTGACAATATCCTGGTCACATGTTGAGTCCTCACTACAGTCCACACGGCCAAGTATTTCCCCGGAAGAGCGTAAGCGCCTGCAAGGGATATATACAGAGTTTATCGGACAGCGAAATGGAGAGATGCCGAATGGGCAGGGTAGTACTGAGGTTGGGGGGAGGAGCAGTTTGATGTAGTTATCGCAATAGGGTAGAATACAGGAAAATGGGGGTAATGACCAGTTCAAGAGTGGGTAATGGTTTAATAGAATTACAAAAGCATTGGTGCATTTGGTAGGCAACAATGATCTCTCAATGCGTGCTTGCTTTGGGAGTGTTGTATTATAAACCGGTGCTAAGGGGATCCTTTCTCGTTGTTGTTGGGAGTTGGGACGGTTAGCGGGGGTGATTTCTTGAGTGTTGCACAGTTCGGCAAGAAATTGTGGGACAGTTCGTACGATAAGTTTAACCGGCAAAGTATATCCCTGTCTGTTTCGGTCAATGGGTCCCTACCCTTGTATGAGTGAAGATGGAGTGGGGCTATGTACAGTACGTGATAGTCCAGCATCATTAGCGATAACTTACTTGGGTACGATCGCCAGACCCTGTATTATAATAGACAGCGAGATGGCTTTCGTGGATCGTTTTTGCTTGTAGTGATTCGATCTGAAGGTGCGCTCTCGTGTGGGGCTAGATCGATGTGCTGTACCATAGAGAGATATTCTAGGAACTCCAAGAACGCCATCAATCATGATCGGTGTCGTGGGAATCGGCTTTTTGTACTGTATAGTGCCGGTATCATAGGTATCATAGGTAGAAAGCGGATTCGCGGTAGTCTAAGTTTTCTACATCCAAACCTCTCATGGGTATCGATAACCTATCATATACTCGTATAATAGTACCACCAGCACTACCGGTAAACTCCGATCGACAGCCCTGCATCCTCTACAGTACTCGAGTAAACCCCACTAAGATAAAGCACGCAACCATCCACCAATACCCGCACCGCTAATAACCCGGAAAAACGTTAATGCGGAAGCCAAGTTCTTAAGCATAATAATTTATCCAATAACCTAACGGCAGTTTCATTCACCCCCTCCCACTCTAACAAACCTTCTCTCTCTTCCATCAACCCATTACCATCACCATCATCACCACTAACAAAGCCTCCAACTGGCCCCCCTCTACCACCGCTTAATCGCGACAATGAAGCGCAAAACCGCCGCGGTAATCGGGGCCGGCCCAGCCGGCCTGACAACGGCAAAATCCCTCCTAGCAAACGGGATTCATCCAATTATATTTGAGTCCCGTAACGCTGTTGGCGGGCTCTGGTCTCCGGCTGCTGGAAGCGTGACGCTGAATCCGGGCATGCGAACGAACTTGTCAAGGTATAGTTGCGCGTTTCCGGAATTGGCGTATGAGCCGGGCATTTCGATGTTGCCGACGGCGAGGGAAGTTGGAGAGTACTTGGAAAGGTTTCGGAGAAGGCATATCCCTGACGAGTGCTTGAGGTTGGGGTGTGCTGTTGTTAAGGTTGGGAAGATGGAGGGG
>Ga0307507_10004964_pt1 | contig 22621 bp, 27 predicted proteins | sample 7_EM_MG_FD_207223 | JGI IMG/M metagenome (GOLD analysis project Ga0307507, IMG submission 207223) | Populus trichocarpa ectomycorrhiza microbial communities from riparian zone in the Pacific Northwest, United States - 7_EM | ecosystem: Host-associated > Plants > Roots > Unclassified | place...
GTCGATTTCTCTGTTCTCTTCACCTCCACTAGAGGCTGCCTAGTCAGACACGCACACGGTTACGAATAGTTTCCACGGTTATTGGGTCTACCCCTCCTCTTCTCCTTCAGGTCTCGTGCCGTTGCTCCGTTACAGCTACAATCCACTCCCTTGCCTGGCACTCTACGGCCCCTCCAGCTCACCTTGCGACTTCTCCATGGTCGGGCCCCTCGGTTACGCTCAGTCGTCGTATTGCACTGCCTCAGTGGTGGAGGCTCATGAGTAATGCTTGTAACACCGCAAGAGTTTAAGTGGCCCCCACGCCTCCATTGTCCTTCTTTTATTGTCAGATACTTTGGGTTTCATAGTGGGTATAACAATTATTTATTTTGTTGATGGTGTCTACGGCAAGGGCTTTCCTGTTGATTCCTCCAGGTGTATTTATTTGATTTTTTTGTTCCGCCCCCTCAGTCAGAGTTTGATTTCCTATTTTGCCCCAGTGGTGGGCGGTTGGTCACATACTAGAGGGACTTGGGTTGATGGCTTTTTCCCTGGCGCCGGGTGGATAAGTGGGGATGGGGTTCTTTCTTTACCATAGCTAGCGCTGCACGTAGTCTTTGTTCCCAGTAGTTGAATAATACAAAGCAGATAATAAAAAATAAAAAAAAGTAAAAAACATAAAAAAAAAGGCATGAGCTTTGGGTTCTTCACGCAACCATCTAAGTTCTTTCATACGCTATACTTTCAATACAAAAGATCTTTATCTATCACACTTCTGGGAACCAAGACACAACTGTCTTATATGAGCCTGGTGATATAGGTTGCTAGATAGGAGTCAACGGACTTAGCTATCGCAACAGCTATCGGGCTGAAAAGACGTGATCGTTAGGAGACTATCAGTTACCTGCTGCCAGTATCACCCGGAGGAGAGACGATTGTAACATCAGGAAACAGAAGTCCAGACCCAGTGCCACCACCGCCTCCTGATCCCTCTACCCCCCCAAGTCCACAACAAGCCGCTATGTCAGTCCCACCAGAACGCACTAACCACCCCAAATAGCCAGCACCATTCTTCTACACCGGAGAAGCAAAAGCCCGAGATTGATTAAGGATCTACTCAATGTGCCACAGAGTGTATCGATACATATCCAACATTGGAATCCAGGATACAGACCCTCAAACATTGCAGTACTATGGAGCATACTGCAGACAAAAGGCCCTTGAAAAATTCACTCAATCGGACAATAGCCAAGGAGTCAAAACCGTTGATTGACGCAAGTGCAAATTGGAAGAATATTTCCTACCTTCTACATCCACTGATACAATCAATGAACAATGGGTTGAAGTAAAACAAACCATCAATGGGAAAACAGCCCCGATAACAGACACAATTGTAACTCTTGAAACACTCAGGGGCAGCTGACCCCCGGGAACGATCTCCGACAACTCAGCCAAACCAAGCCTCCTAGACACCAGGGACATCAAACTCAAGAGAGATGTCAAACCCCATATAATCTCAGATGCATCCTTCTATAAGTTAGTTGAGATTGCTGAGAAAAGAGACGCTATCGCTTACTATACAGGCCTTTATGGTACCAGGAATCAACAGACCAATGCAATATCAAAATGCAGACACCCAGCCCAGACCCGAAGATAGCAGAAACAACACCCAAGGATGCCACCAAGGATCCTCCAACAATAGCTCCCATTTCGATAAAGTAACACCCCATGTGAAGGAAAGACACAAAAGAGCAGTAGGATGTTACTATTGTGGAAAGATAGGACACTTCTCTAGCGATGATTACCAAACGCGAAGGAACCAAAACCAGGATCAAGTGTACAACCAAAGGGGAAACAGAAGAGAAGGAGGAACCGAGAGAAGAGGAAAACCTCGCCGCTCCTACCATACCCAGGAAGAAAGCAACCATACCATCGAAGTCACCATTACATTCAACGATGTATAAGCTTCTGGAAACAAAAACAAAGCCCTTGAAGCCTACATTACACTCGATAGACACAAAGCCAAAACCCGGTTTGACACATGAACCATGGCAGATATCCGCATTTCTGGAAAACTTCTGTCTACCTTGAAAATCCCTACCAAAGACCTTGATACCCCTATCAGTCTAAAGATGGCTGTCAAAGGATCTCGCTCCACCATACACCACAAATCCCGAGCAGTTATCCAAGTAGGTGATGAAAACCGGTGATATTACCGATGCTCTAGTATGTTCTTTAGAACACAAGGATAGATTCTTAGGAATGCCATACCTTACCACCCATAACCCTATAATCCATTGTGGATACTCGATCATTTTATTTCCCAAAAAAGGAATTATCCTCACTTGCCTGAAATGAAATAACGCCAGGTTCTCCGCTATGAGAAACTCAAATACGCCTCTCTTGATCTCTGACTTTCCTGATGTCTTCCCAGCGAAGGAGAATCACTGACCTACCGCCCTTGCACTAGATTAACCACTACCTTAATCTCATCAAAGGGGAAACAGCACCAAGTCCGAAGCTGTTCACGGTTCCTGACACAATCCTCCCTGCATAGAGACAAATTATTGAGGACTGGAAAGCGAAATATATCATCTACACTTGCGAAGCCAATAGCCTTATCAACATGTTCCCTAGGTCAAACCCAATGGCCAAATTAGACTCCAAGTCGACCTAGTACTCAGAAAGAATATCACAATCAGGAAGGAGAGTACTAGTCCCAATCAGTCCATGATTCTTAGAACTGTGGCCACAGTCAAATACCGATCGACTATAAATCTATCAAACTGGTACTTCCAAATTCCAGTTGCCAGTTGAAGATGAAAGCCTCAACACCATTACAACGCTCTTCGGAACCTTTGCATGCAAGATAATGGTGCAAGGAGATACCAATACAACCTCCACAGCTCTGTGAGTTATGGAGTATGTCCTTGATGGAGTCATAGGACAGACAGTTTGGGCATACCAAGAGGAGAGTATAATCTTCTCAGACTCTTTTGAAAACCATGTTTGCAATATCCGCCAGGTCTGTCACAGATTACATGACCACCACAACAGAGCCTCCCCATCCAAATGCAATTTCTTTGCCGATAGGCTAGCCCTATTAAGACATATTATGGACGACCAAGGAATCCAGGCAGATTCTGAGAAAATACGAGGTATCCAGGACTGCCACACCCCCAAATTGAAAACATGAATTACCAACTTTCATTAGTGTTGTAATATATGATGCACAATTGCTGCCACAGTGCGCTAGTGATAGTGCCGCACCATAGGATCTGCTTTTCCAAACCCAATTTGAATGGAGCCCCCTGTATAAGAAAGCCTTCCAACAAGTCAAACACCTAGCCAAAAACATTACCACACTCAGCGAGATGGACCAGCAATCACGCCACCCATTATAACTCTTCTCCGATACTTCTAAAGTTGGAGCAGGTGCATGGATAGGCAAAGGAGGCTCACCTGAGAAAGCTTCCTCTGCTGCATTCCTTTGCTGAAAATTTGGAACAAGTCAGCTGCACTAGCCTGTGCATGAACTAGAACTTCCCGCCATAGTGGATATAGTCCAGTCATTTCACCACATCCTTTATGGTACCAGGTTCACTGTGGTAATGGACAACAAACCCCTTTCATTCTTCCCGTCACAGACAAATCACCCTTACCGCCAGACACGTTGGAGAATGTTAATCCAATCTTACGATTTCGACATCATAGATAGAGCAGGAAAGGACAATTTCCTTGCAGATGCTCTCTCAAGGATATATGAAGAACGAGAAGCAGGCACTGACATGATCCTAGTTGACCTCACGGAGCGGAAAGCCATAACGGGACCCTATTCCGCCAGGACAAGCACTGTCAAACCCAGCCTCCACCTCGCTCAGACTCTGGATCCAGTTAAAGAACCTTGGTTCTTCTCCCCATCACCTTTTGACCCCTCTTCTATACCCTACAATATATCACTGAACAACGTTGAAGCTGTCCCCATCCCAGACTCGCACGAGGAGAAAGTGAAGGATCACCACCCAGGTCCTTTTGAACAAGGACTTTCTAAGATGGAAACTACCCTTGAAGAAGGTATTGACGCTATGTACAACAAGAAAGCCACTACCCAAAGACCAACTCATGACCCTACCGAAATCACGATTCTCATTCAAGCACCTAAGACACAGCTTGCTGAACTTGTGTCAAGAATTCACAGCCCTTCAAACCAGATGGAACGATCCTTACGACTTAACCTGTTCCCCAACTGGTTGGTCAGAATTCATGACGCCATTACCAATGTGGAATCGATTGCCCTTACCAGCTCTGGATACGAAACTACCCCATCTATTACCCCTTCCAATCCTCCCTGAGATGGGTTGAAACCAGTTCCTAGGTCCACAGGACATAGAGCCAAACCCAGGGCACCCATCAGCAAAATATAAAAACCAGTCCTGGTCCACCATCATCGACCCTGGTCCACATTTTCAGTAAGATTTCCAAAAGTGTCAATCACAATGGATTGGAGTGGACCAGTTGGACCACAGGGACTACAACCCGCCTTGGGCGACCAGAATCGTTCAGGACCACAGTGGACCATGCTCCGACATTTTCCTGATGCAGTGTGTATGGGATGAATGTGAATCCCATATGGAAAGAAAAGACCGCCACTACTACTCCTCTGGACCTCGCCATATCCCGGTCTCTAGCTCACTCGATTCGACCTCATGCTTCATTACTCCCCACCACCCACAGCAAAGATCTGAGAATCGATGGGCTATCCCTCCCGCCTTCATCTTTGATGATGGATATCCAGTGTTCCACACCATAATCCTCCAGGATGATGGACCATCTTCCAACCATGCCACTCAAGAAGAAGAGTTACGGCTACCTGATGCCCCTGTTAATTAGGATACCCCTTTCACTGCCCAGCCCGCCAGGGCCCTGCATATTCGCGCCTTCCAGCTCTCCCAACATCTCAAAGGCAGGTGGTATAACTGCCTTTGAAAAGCCACAAGCATCGGATCCTCTCTATGACATCGTCTCGAAGAACCCCAACCCTCGCAGTTGGATCTTTGTTGTCGGACATCTTCTCAAAAGAGGGCAGGATTCACGTTGAAACTGTGTATATGTTCCCTCTGAAGCAGCCTATGAAGGAACAAACATCATGAGCGAAATCATTCGAATCCCCCATAAACAAATGGCCCATATGAGAGCAGACAAAGGCTTCAGATACCTCACCAAACATTTCAATCGGATGTCTATGAGAAGTGATTTCAAAGACTATCTTCGCAGATGTCACCTTTGCCAGATGAACAAGCATCCTACTACCCTCCCTCACAGAGTTGTGACCCTTTTTTTGGTTTCTAGAGCTTCTTTGTGTTCCATTGGAATAGACCTCGCTGAACCTTCCCCAGCGACAACAAGAAGGAACTAATCCTAGATGTGTTGGATCGCTTTACTGGATTCACCTACCTCATCCCTGTCTGCTAGAATATCACTGCAGTTCAAATTGCTAACCTCTTCATTGAACGAATCTTCTCAGTCCATGGTTTCCCACCTTCTATCGTCTCAGATAAAAACCGCAAGTTCACCTCCCCCTTCTGGATGCCATTCATGGCTAATATCAAAATTGATCTCAATTGGGCTACTGCTTATCATCACCAGACCAATGGCCAAAAAGAAGGCAGAATCAGAACAATACGCCAATGCCTCCGCAATTTCGTCAACCCCAAAGGCCCCAAGTGGACTAGCCACATTCCCCATGTTCAAACACCTATCAATGCTGCACCTGGTGAGTCATCTGAACTCTCACGATTGGAAATTAGCTTTAGACGCATTATCAACCTCCGCCCTGGTGTTAAAGTCCTCCCTACTGGGGTTCCTTCTACTCATGATAGAGCTTCATAAATCATGAAGGACCAGCAGCTCACCAGAACCCCCTCCTGAAAGCAAAACCCTGTCAGAAAACTACTAGCCAGGAAAGATGAAAAGAAGGACCGCCCATTACCCCAGGCAAAACTGCAGTTACCCTCAGATCCCAACTGTATGTACACAAGATTGGACAGAACCAGAAACTAGTTGGACCCTGGTTATGACCTTTTCCACTTTCCGAAGAACCAGATAGACACGATAACTACAAACTCAACCTCCCTCCTAGCTTGCAAGGCATCCACACTTGGATTTATCACAGCCATCTTCCAATCTACCACAGACCAGACCTCATAGCTGCCCCAGGTCTCCCTGAAGCGAGCTCCAAAGAACCAGTCAACCTCGATGCCTGAGGACCAGAAGGATGGGAAGTAGAAAAGGTTCTCCAAGATCGAATTTATTGAATGAAACGCCAATTCCAAATTCATTGGAAAGAATCTGACAAAATCTAAGCTACTTGGGAACCTCTCAATGTCCGTGAAGGAGCCAGTAATGCTCTTAGAACGTACTGGTTTGACACCTATAACGAAACCATTCGCTTCCACCTCCCGTGGACCCATAAGGAATGGTGGTCAGCTTGGACAGTCCAAACACCTGAATACATTCCTCTATCGCCTGCGCTTGAATCTAATGGATTCGAGACATATATCGAAGACTCAGACTCCTCTGAACCCGAAACCTGCTACACTGTTCTCTCGCCTGACCAGTCTCAATTGGATATCTAACACAAGTAAAGTATCTTTCAATAATTGCTTTTCTGTTAGAGGGAATGTAACGGAATGTACAATTCCTGCCATTATTCCTGAACAGGATGTCGGATATTGCCCATTAGTATTACCCTAGTAACAAAGTATTCCTTACCTTCTACCTATTGTTATAGTTTCCTATTAGGTACTACTTTCATTAGTTCGCTTATTACTACTTTTTTCGTTCCTGGTACCCAATTGGGGAAACTATATGTATTTCTGGTTTGGTGGATTAGTAGCGATCCGTTACATGTTTGATCCCATTACTTGTTTTGTTAGCTATATCCTGTCACATCTATACTTTGGTTTTAGTACTTAGTTGTTTTCACTTTCTACCTTAGTGTAGCTTAGCATTCTCGTTTGGCTAGGATATTGGTTATGATTTATTTCTATTTAAAGGGCTCGAGATCCGTTACGGATTCGAACTCCAAACCATCACACCAACTCTTACTTTCATATACTAAGTTGAACGGTCACTCTACTAGTCCCTTACCTTTGTTACATCCCTTGTATAGATTCCCTTCCCTGCTTGTCCTCCCTGTCCTTTCACTATCACCAGATCTCCTTCATCAGCAAAATGTAAAAACCACTCGTGGTCCACCAAGTGGGGTGATGGTCCCCCTGGTCCTCCTGGTCCCCCTTGATCCACCACGGTCCACATTTTCGGTAAAATTGGCAAAAGTGTGGATTAGAACGGATCAGAGTGGACCAGGTGGACCACGGGGACCCAACCCCCCTTGGTGGACCAGGAGCGTTCAGGACCACCTTGGACCATGCTTTGACATTTTCCTGATGTTCTAGGAATCGCGTGATACACAGGAGCAGGTTACAAAGATTTTCCAACTAGGGCACACCAACCTCATAGGCATTTGGGGAGCACATAAATCTATCTTTTTTCAGAAGGTAGTCCACCCTGGGCGTAATTGCGGTGGGATCATCCACGACATTGTATAATAATCCAGTCTCATCTTCATCGTGACAAACAAACCAAAATCTGCCTCCAGAGTATCTATTTCATATCTTTCACTCTCACTAGACTACCCGGGTTCAGATGGGCGTTATTCCGGTGTATCTGTGGCTACTCACTAGCTTTATATTTTCCTCCGACGCTTCCATATTTCATGCATCAGCTATATAATGTATCGCCTCGAACCAAGCACCATATACCTCAAATGTCAAAGTATTTGGGCCTGGGAGTAGCTCAACAATCAGAGTGTACCAGATAATTAGAGCTTTGGCCCGCGTTACGCGAGCAGCCTCTACTCGTCTCGCTCTATTTCCCCCTCCCTGGGTACCCAGCCACATGTCCTGAGAGTGTGGCGTACTTGATGCGCCAGCTGGAACCAAACTTCTAACCCCCAACGTAGTGTCACACTGAGTGGCCAGTAGGGATTAATATAGTGCTACACTAGATGACGGGAGCACCGGGGGAGGATACGCTCCACCGGGCATTATTGGTACTCGAGCTGCTGCCATCCGCCTAACGAGTGCTCTCTCAGATAATCCGGAGCTGGTCGAAAGTCTCACAGTCGTTACCAGATTGCTCGTTTCTTTGTCCGCTGTTCGTGATAGGTGACGGAGCCCTGCTCCAGTAGCCTCACAAATGTCATCGTCTTCCCCAGCTGCCTCAGTGTCGGATTCACCCTGATCCAATCCGGTAGAGACTTTGTGGTGCTCACTGCTATTATTACTTGGACTAACCTTTTCCGGTGGTACTTGTGGGTGAGCTTCCATCTTGATATCGGTAGACGTCGTTCTCTATGTCGTCCTGGTCCGGGGCCACTTTAGTGGTCTTTTGAGTACGCCTGGGGTGTTTGGTGGTGTAGGGCCCACATGCGATATCTACTCGTTCGGTAGTGTTAGTGGCGAGATGTCGGATTGGTTTTATTGCGTTTATGACCTCGATCTCCCTGATCGTATGCCATTGGGTACACCTTGGGGTCTATGTCGGTTCAGATTTCTTACTTGGGTGGTTGGCTAGCTGCCTGAATTGGCTTGCGGTTGTCTACACATGGTGCAAGGCTGAACAGTTAATCAACATTAGGGAAAATAGGATTTAGGACTTTGAACAAGGGAATGTATCTTTCGCGATGCGAAGATTTTGAATCTGTGGTTATGTTTAATGGAGGTGTTAGGTCTTGTATAGTTAGACTTATGGGGGATTGGGAGAATCAAACCCTATCATTTGGTATTCAAAGAAAGTATTGGCCTATAAAAAGGGGTTTTCTGCTTGTTCAACATTATGAGCATGATCTTGATGTCCTGTGATTTCATGGTCGTGGAACTGTGATTGAAAAGGTTCGGCGAGAGGGGCGTCGCTAATGTAGGAGGGTAAGGAAGTCTACCCACAAGGAGTATGAGTTAGCGATGGTAATTGTACCAAGACACTCGCTCTCCATAAAGCAGATTAGGATTATTGAACCTCATCTCCCAATGTCAAATCAACAACAGTGAAAGTCTGGAATTCGTGATTCCGGCCATGCTCTCAACGTCCTCATGTATCATGGTCGTCCCGACTCTTATTGAACAGGTTGGACGAAATGGGCGTCACTAATCTAGCATGCTAAGGAACATCTAGTCATAACAAGGATTAGTTAGCGACACTAAGTCTAGCAGGAGACTCGCCACGCCTAAAGCTGATCAGGATTATCGAGTCTCATCACCTAACGTCGAATCAATACCACTAAACCTTTAGAATTCTCTATTCACGCCATGCCCTGATGTGTTTGACTAGTGTATTCTGCCGACGCCCCCGAGTTGGGGACGGAATGCCCGGCCGGCACGATCCAGGAAAAAGCAATTCTCTACCTTAAGGCAACCAGGCTTAGGAACTAGCAATACAAGATACCGGAAGTGGAAGCAAGGGCGCCCAATGATATGTTTACTATTTTATACGAGCTAACGAACTACAAACTCAGAATTCCGACAAAACCGAAATATGATCCAGGGAAAAAAGGAAGAGAACAAGAATCTCTGAGAAACTAGGAAATGTCAAATTATGGTGGTCCAGCCCCCCCTGTTTTTGAAGGGCTCAGTGGGGTCGATGCCGATTTGGTGTTGTTTGTGGCAAAACATAAAATGGACGTTGAAGGAGCATTGGACGCCTGCGGTCCAGCCGGGGCTGCAGGTTCTGTTCGGGCTGGGAGAGTGGTGGACCGCTGTTGAAGTGTGCGAGCTGCTGGTTCTGTCGCTCTCACTGAGGTTGTGTCTACTGGGGTATCGATGGGAGCAACAGGGGGGAAGCAAGACATTTGTCGCAGATTACGGGCCGGGTGGTAGGAGGGCTCTACTGGGTCCCATGATGTTCAGAACACAGTGCGGATGCCGTTTGCTTTGGGCGCGCTGCTTGTTCGGTTGCTCTCACCAGGGTTTGATAAACCTGCGCATCAATTGGAGCAACAAGGGGGGAGACTAGACAGTCTTGGCGTGATCTGGATAGGCTAGAACGAGGGGTGTCGTGGCCACCATTGCATCCCGAACCCAACATGGTTGGCCGCCGGGTACCTGTAATGTATTCTGCCACCCATGGCATCTCCCGTACTACCTTCCGGACGTCTTGTGGTTTTGTTTGCGTAGATGGTGCAGAAAGCCTGAAGGTCAACCCCCACGATAGCGAGGCCCGCCGATTATGGCTAGGGGCGTCCTCCATTTCTTGTGGGGTCGCCCTCAGCTGTGTGGAGGGCGCCCGGGGCTCCCAATTCCTCATCATACGTCGTCAATTAGCCATCCTGTTCTTATGCTCATATTAACGTTAGGTGTTGATACTTACGTCGTCCAGAACAATCGCCCCACCTTCAGGAGGGGGCCGCGATTCCCCCTCACTCTCAGCCTCTAGCTTTTCCTCCTCCTCCTCATTCTCATCCACTGGCATGATCCGCACGGTATCTTCCCACGCATTGCGATTGAGAAATGAGCCTCTCCCATCGTCAGCCTCAGGCCTCTGGACTCTAGCTCCTCTATTCTTGCGACGTGACTCACCGACCAAGATATTCGGGGATCTTGGTGAGGGTTTGCAAGGAGTCACTCTATAGTGTAATTATTGCTATCGAGAATGATGAGCGTTCTGGTCGGGGGAGTGTTTTCGGGCTCTTGACATAGCCTGACAGCACCCTGACCAGTCACCCAGATCAGATATCGTGGGCATCCGATTTCCTCCTCCACACGGTGGCCTCTAACCCCCCTCACCAGATTTTTGATGCTCTGGTTGTCAGCCCACTCCATGCGATTCTCTCATCCAAATCACTAGCTGACCCGGGATGGTGGAGCAACCGATGTCACTTTTTTCTGGCTCACGTTCAGCGAAAGAGATGGATTCTTACTGCCCGTGAATAATAGGTCAATGATTAAGACTCGGTCAAAATAGGTTAATGGGAGGCTGACAGGAGATAAATAGGAATAATCCGATAGTCAGAGATTCTGTCACGTATCTCTGAGCGGGCCGTTCCGCAATTCAACGCAGGTTAGAGGTGTCTAGCGTCCTAGCCGTATCTTTAACCAGCATCCTCAGGTGGAGATGTAGTTCCACAACCTCATCTTGGTGGTGGTTCCTTTTTAATGTGAGTCAGGACATCTTGCACCTGGGAAGGGTGCCAGCGAAGTCAGTTATTACTTCCACATAGGCGTCTGTCAAGTTGCCCTGGTCAAGGTTGCAGGCTGTCATATAGGCCTTGATCCGCTTACGCGAATCGAAGTAGGCCCCAGATGTGATGCCGGGATTGAAGATCCTGCACAAGGATTCAGCATAGGCAATATCGCCATATGCCTTCCTACTTTGTGCTCAATTGTTAGCCTGACATATTGTCATTCCTGGGTGGGGATTTTCTTCTACCTACCCAGTGCCTCAGTCTTCGACGGCTGGCTCCAAGTGTGCCTGCTCCGCCATGTATCTGTTCACAAGAAAGTTTGATGTGAGCACTACATCCGGCGATGAAAATCTGACACTTTCGCTAATTACGTACGCTCTGTCCTCAGTGCGGCAATGGGCGATTGTACACAGCAGAGTCTTCTCTAATTTTCTACTCTGACTGTAAATCCACTAGAGCTGCGCCGCCTGGCGTGTAAGACGAATGGAAACATTAAAATTACTCACGAATATAAAGATTTGGTTTACTTACTCTGTCTTCTCTAACTGCTGTTTCTGTGAGGTTTGAGAGGCAATGGGGATGTCTGCGATGTTTCGATTAAATTGAACTCAATGAAAACGATGAGGAAAATAATTGATACGTCAAGTAAGAGAGAAGCATCTTGGAGGGAGGTTGAGGTAGGTAGGATGGATTCTGGCTCCAGACGGGGGGAGAAGAGTGAAGAGGGAGGTGTGGAGAGTGGGAAGGCCAACGTGGAAGGCTGGGTAGGACGGGTCCATATACACCTCGTGGACGGCGGGTGTACATTTCCTGATCGGTAGCCCTGGGGGGTGTACCGTATGAGCAAAGCACGTCAAGTAGAGTGTACTCGTACAACCACTTCGCACACCGAAGTGGATACTGGTATTGTGGGCCCGATGAACTAGCCACATAGTGGATCCACGAATTGTGATGGATCAACAGATAGAACATAGACAATCCAATAATCGTGAACATTTCGGAGTATCAGAGCTGTCCACCACGTATGATGAAATAAGGTTTTAACCCTCACAAGGATATAGATGCCAAGAGACTTAAGGGATGCGATGTCTCTGGCGTCTTCCAAGGCACCATCAAAATCACTGTAATTTTCCATCCATCAAGCGCAAGACCACATATGAGCCAAGTTAGATGAATTTGCACTAATCAGATGGAGTTCATCAGGCAGGCAGGTAGGTAGGCAGGCAGGCTATAGGAAATATATTTGAAACCCCTAAGAACTCTAATGCTAAACAATATCGCTTCTACAGTATACACCTAGGTAGAATCAGCGAATGATAGATGCGGCGTCAAATCAAGCGCTCAGAGACTCGAACGGTATCTCTGGGGCTTACACTCGTGACCAGTCCCATCATCGAAAGAAGCACTGCACTTAGGTACCTCCTCGCTTTCCAAAAATTCCCTAGCCATTGATGCCAAACGAAATCTAATAGACTTACGCTCATCGCAATTTTCATTGTTCAACAGACCCCGGGACTTCAGTCTCATGTCGCCTTGAGCTGGATGCCGTCCCAATTCTGCTCAGTCTTCTATATTAAAATGGCTCGCCAATTTGAGCGTGAGTGGCATACGTTTCGCAGTGGATTCTCTTCTCTCTCCACCAGTGGATGACCACATCCCAACGGTGCCCTCCCATCTATCCCCGGCGCCAGGGACATCTAAGAACGCGCTAGATAAGTCTACACATAAGGGGTCAGAGTCGTCTCCCGCTTTGAGTTCACTGGCTTTATTAGCCGGCCCGGGATGAGCTCGGGGCTCCACTTGTCTGGCCTCTGGATCAAATGAACCTCCACGCCATTGGTCAAGTGCTATCATTTCATTCGCCCAATTGGTCTGAGCGGCTGTTACAAGATAGTTGTGCCCACACAATGCGGGTGTGGGTTCCCTATGTACCCTATTCGGACGATAACAACAGATTAAGATATCTAGCGGGTCTTCAAGAACTGGATTCAACAGGAGCCAGGGCCTTACCACTTGATTGTGATCGATGAAGACCTAATTGATCCACAAGAGCTGCCTATTAACATATTCTCGTAGGGGTCGGCCTCCTTTGCCTGTCGCGGCAAGTATGTACCAAGTTTTCTCCTGTCGTATAGATCTTGTAATCATCCCCTAGTGTCCACGGATCTCATAGCAATCCAACTCAACGAACCATACCCCTTTTATAGGGCGCAGATTCAGCTGGCGACCCTTAGGGTAGTCTGCGAGACTATCAGCCACGTGGCGGAATGAAATAATATGCACTGCCCGTGGACGTCCATTTAGAATGCTCCAATCTAGAAGTCCTTATTCACTAAGTGAAAAACCCAAAGACACGGAATATTTTGAAAAAGGACTCACCTGTTGGCGCCCGGCGATATAGCGGGAGATAAGGTATATCTGGTGCCGGGCGAGGGCTGTCACGTGGGCTGTTAGGTGGGATGTTGGCTGGCCTGTTTGCTAGGCTGTTTGCAGGGCTGTTTGCTGGGCTATTTGCTGGGCTGTTGGCTGGACCGTTTCTGGACTGTTTCTGGACTGTTTGCAGCAATGTTTGCTTCGCTGCTGCCTGAGCTATTGGCTGTACTGTTTGCGGGACTGTTTGCGGGAGTATTTGGGAACTATTTGCTTGGCAGCTGCCTGAGCTGTTTGCTTGACTATTGGCTGGACTGTTTGCTGGACTGTTTGCTTGGCTGCTGCCTGAGCTGCTGCCTGCGCTACTGGGTGGAGTATTGTTAGGCATGCCAAGAATGCCGACCCATAAGGCTCACGCACAGACCCCTGCGTACCAAATCAGTTAAAAAAGTACGAAGTACAAAAGATACATCTCGGTCTAGCTTAAGATAATAGTCACGTGCCTCTGACTATAAGGTCACGTGTTCGATTCACAGCCGCGTCATAGTCCTTATTAGTTAAAATATAATTATGCAACAAGTCATATAATGACGGCGATAATAGCGCAAAAAGACGTCGGAGAGATTTAAGTGCGTGTTCCCGTTTTAGGATGCCCATAGGGTAGGAACGAAAGTTCTCTAAGATGACGGACGGAATCAGAATAAACGCTTAAGTAAAATATCGTATGACGAAACCAGAAGACACATAGCGGAGACCTCTGGGCCCGCTCAGAACCAGTCAGTACGAACATAAGATGGTGAGCGCAAATTGCTATTCGAGCAATTGCTGCCACAGGTCAGTTCGGAAACCTGATGCGCAGACAATAACAAACTCTCGCGCATTGAATGGTCTGACACCTTTGAAGTTGGCCGCTTCATATATGGTTCGGTGAAGAAGTATTATTACGTTGGCATTAGTCGGCTACATGTACTCTAGACCGACCTATTATTCACGGGACTGACACACCCTCACGATAATATGGTAGTCTAAGTCTTCATAATGTGGGTATGGAGTCGAACAGTTGTCAGGGTCAAGAGGCGTTCGCACTTAAGAGTTTAGAGAACTTTGTTCGGTCGATACTTAGTTAGTATGGTTAGAACATGTAGCCCGCGAACACTCAGACGCGGAATATAAATATCGAAGTGCCTCCCTCGCTTAAACAGAATCATCAAGCACGGGAGAAGAGATCTTATCAATATAATACGTTTACGATTATTATTTTCCTCATTATCCTTATACCACGCGAGTAACTTAGTTACACTTTATTACGAGCCTTCCTAGACAAGATTCTCCGTCTAAAAAAGACCAGTCAAGCAATAAGGCCTAGCCCGGTATCATAAGTCACCTTACCGGCTACCCCTAACAAGTATGGAGTAGCATTGGTGCTTGCGGCGACCTAGCCACCTGGGGAGCGTTTTGTGGAGCACGTGTTCCTTGTCCTTGCATTGAGTACGCAGCTTGAGGCTCTTGTCTTTACGCTTGCAGTTGCTCAATCCGTGGTTGCGGTTGACTTGGAACGACACCTGGAGTGACTTGTTCTCGTCTCAAAACCACACAAGGAACGACTTGTCCTTGTGCCTGCTGGGGAGGTTGACCAGCAACCATCAGCTGCGCAGTGGGGACTCCTGGCTGGGCCAGTCCACGTACCGACTCGCCCTTAGCCACAACTTGAAGCTGCTTGTGCATGGTGCCTTGCTAACTTCCTCATACATTCCTTAACAAGTTGAAAGATTGCCTTATCGGCCTGCCCCATACGAGTCACCTTATTCGCAGGTGATTACGTAGCGAGCTGATCCCATACAGGGCGCAATCTCCTCATTCCTGCCACACTTGGCTAGAATTCTCCTCTAGCAAAATTAGCAAGTGGGGTAATGCTCCTTGCTACTAGCTGATTTTTCTCAAGTCGCCGCCATTCTTGATACACCACCGCCCCTGCATCATTAGTTGGGAAGCCAATTGCTCCTGTAGAGTAAGTAATCGACTCACCGCCAGGATTAGGGGTGGTTGCGCTGATCACACCCAGGAGAGAATTAGTTGGAAGTTGGTACACCTGCCTCGCCTGATTCTGCTGTACTCCTGGATTATGCATGTAGACGTATCGTACATGGATGATATTGTAGGCTATATTGGTTGATTGTTGGTGTAGCTAGATGAGAGTAGTAGAAACATTGGGCTGAATATGGTGGCAGTTGTAGACGTTCCGAATATGAGATCGATTTTGGTATGAAGTCCATTCTATGGCGCTCGATGCAGTTTAAATATACAACTACTAGACGTTCGACAGAGTTTGAAAGAATCACACTGTATTTGAAAGATTAGCTAAAAATAGGTCAAACCTGGCGCTCAAACACATGACTCAGCCATTATCTAATTCAACTTGAATAAAGGATAATACGCAGATTTACTTGGGAACTGCAGTGGTCTCGAAAGAAAGTATATCTTATGCGACGTAATGTCCAGGCGAAACCCCAGGGACAACTGGTTTCTTTTCGGAGACTCTGCCCTCATGGACCCAGTGTGCGAACCACACGCGTTGGGCTCAAAACTCAGGAGCGTGGTCCAAGTTCCCTGAATTCTACACACAACTCATGACATAGACTGAGCTGGATGCCACCCTGCCTAGGCAATGTCCATTCTGCCGATGAAAATACCTCCCGTCAGGCGCATATTAGACACATGGGTAAACAGCTCATGCAAATCAAGACATTGTTCTCGCGTCCACCGTAGTATATCGATCATCCGAAGATATTATCAACAACTTGGAAACCAGCACAGTGCACCACCTAGAGGCAAGCAAGCTCCAGGATTCCCACTATGAATGCCATCCGAATCCCACCAGACAAGGGTTCGAGGCATTTCCTTCCCAAGAGTCTCATAGTCATGTACTGGACCACTCTATGTCTTCATTCCCTGTCGAAATGGGCATGTTCCACGTGCCGGAGAAACAATTGAAGATGGGGATTGATTTGAGCAACAAAATAGCAATCTGTACGTGGATCCGTGGGCACCATGCAGGTATGCCCAGGGTTTCAAACTGGAGTCTTGGTTCATACATAGTAAAGTACTTAAATCACGAATCAATGAAGACTTCTCGAGTGGCCTTAGTACTCCAGCTAGGTCAGCTATCACTACAGGTATACGCAGGAGAATCACCTGTGGTCGTTGGACCCGCACAGTTCGTATCGGCAATGATTCGAAGGCCAAGTTGGGAATAGACAGGGAAATCTGCCACTGTTTTTGTCGTAACCTCCGGGATTGTGTCGGATATCTCCTTCACCAGATCCGCTACCAGCCTGCCTTGGTCTACACACCCTTCCCTGAATTCAATCCTAATAGTGAAAGGATCTAAGTGGAAATGCACACCGTGGACTGGTGGTGGGATGTTCAACTACAGTGCAGCACCCTCCTTTACGGTAACTTTAGCTGACTAATTATAGAAGACACTTCCACCTGGTGCGACTGTAGTTCTCATCATTGGGACATCCCATCAGACCCGTCGCAGCAACTTTTCCCGTGACAACAAAGCGTGACCTGTCTATATGACGCTCGGATATATGCGGTCAGCCAGGCGCCACAGCCCTCGATCAATGGCTGTTCGGCTTCTCACAGTATTACTTGTCCCTCCCAAACTCTCAAAGTCCACCAAAGCCGATCAATCCCAGAGACAAGTGAGCCCCAGTACACGGTAAGAGGTATTTCAATTGATTTTTGCGTCCCTGCAGCACGCCGTGCTTGGTGTCTTCCCAATGGATTGTGCTCCGGGGAAGCTTCCAGGGTGCTTCCCAATATTGTCAGCATGGGTGGCGGACCTTATTGGAAACGTGACACTGCACGGGGTAAAATCAAGCGCCTGTCCTACACGTGAGGTCCAGGCTGGGAAATTTGGAACCAATATCAAGAACTATCGAGCTTGAGATTACGCAAGCCACCAAAGATAAGGATATGAAAACCGGTTCCCAGGCTCGAAGTCAGACAGCACTCATGTCAAGTTCCGCAGCCATGGTATCAATTTAGGCCAAGACAGCTTGCATGGACTTCCCTGGGTCTCGGCGCCTGACTTGCACAGCACGGACGTGCTCCATACCGTTTATCTGGGATTATTTAAGCACATCATGGACTGTATCCAAGCCTTTCCCAAGAAACTAGGGCCACTGGACGCCTTTCACGATGTTTGTATGGCATTACCGCCTCACCATGGGTTATTGATACCGAAAAAAGCCTAGAGCAAGGTTGCGTAGTGGCAAGGGAAACAGATGCGGAATCTTGGGGGCTATATTTTGCGAGTTCTCGCGGTTGCCCTGGTCAGCTATAGAGTTCCCAACTGATACCTTTCAAACCTGGTTGCGGATGCATCAGAGCGCTCGTCCACTTCAGTATGATGGCACAATACTGAAGCCACCCCTCTGATACAATAGCTTATATGGAACATCATCTTGACCAATTTCACCGGATGAAAGGCATCTTGTTCGAGTTTCCAGTAACTAAGCGTACACTGGCCAAGGTTGCCGTCCAACGGAGGGAGATACAACATCATGGAACCCAGATGTGCCAGCCCCTGGCGCCTTTAAAACCGCGCCCGATATGAGATGACGATCGCGAAGAAAAGCATGAGCGACGTAGGGACTTGATCAATCGCGAATCGCTTTTCAAATTTATCAAGATTAATCTACTATGTCATTTTGCGGATCATATACACCAGTTTGGCAATATAGCGATATATTGCACAAAGTTTGAAGAGCTCAAGCACAAGGAACAAATCAAGGACAGATGGCGACGTTCGAAGAAAAATAATGCCCGGCGCCCAATAGTAGACCGCTAGGGTCGTCAGCACTTCCTCTGAGTGAGATTATTGAATCTCCAAGCTTTTTGACGACGGGGCGCCGGGGTATCTGCGGATATCCGGCAACATTTATGGAGTACAACGAGTCCTGTAACCGTACCGGCTGTCCGTCAGAGGCGCCTGAAAAATGCGTCGGGACGCGGTGTCCAAAGCCTTGGATTTTAGTAAGGTGTCGGGTGTCTCCCTGAACAGTATATGTCCCGAATTAATCCAATATAGCCAGCCCAACCTGCCTACAGAGCACCAGCTACCTGAAGATCATACAATACTTCAATCACTCTCAGTTGAACAACTATTCCAACTCGAAATACCTGTTGTGGGGTTCTAGGCAACGAAGGTTTACGACATCCACAGTCCGCGATACCTTGGCGCCCTACATCTCAGGAACCACCGGAGTCGCAATAATTGGGTTTGGGTCTAGGTGGGTTTGGGGGAGCTTCATTGGGCTCTGTGGGGCTGTCTGCCAGAACAGCTTGTGGAGCTCTTCCAAATCATCGACTACAAGGGTGAGAATGCTGTGCGTCATGTGGCGGCCATTCGTATGTTGAGTGCAGTCAACTGAGGATCCCCCTCCGACATATATCGCCTTGTCACACTGTATAGGAGGGAGGATGCTCGAGAGTATTCGATAGTTGACCTAGTGACAATTCACGGCCTGAGGCCCCTGATCCCAGATGGGGACCGCCGGTAGCTGGTTAATAGCCCGATTGATTTGAGAACTTTCAGCAAAGTATATTAAGGAATCAGAATAGGAGGGGGGATGGGTGGTTGCCTGTGGGTGTGTATCCTACTGCTCGCGCGGCTTTGCTGTAACAAAAACCGCCGTCTAGGGACTTGTGGTGAGGTTTTTCTAACTTCCTCACTACAATTCACTAGACAGTGTTTTGCACATTGTCAAGTTGTCTATGCATGATATATCGAAGCAATTCCCTAGAAAATAAAGAGTAGTAGCTAGTTTACCCTATACATGTGAGATTCAGAACCGGGGGGCAGGCCGACGTTAGACTGAGCCGGAAAAATACTTCAGGGCGCTTGGAAAAGGCAATCTGAAGCTGGCGCCGTCATGAGAAGGTAGTGAAGGGACCCTGTGCTAGGTTGTAGACAGGGCGTGAGCACGACGCGACATCGCGTTAGGAGACAGAGGGCGTTGCAACGAAAGTTCAGGGCGCCCAGGTCGTAGAGAACGCAGAAGCAACGTTGCTTCCGTCAGGCCGCAATGCCGACATAACTGATACCAGGTACTTTTTTTGCTGATACCCCACCCCCGGATTTCAGATTGTGCTATTATCTAAATGGAAAGAAAACAATCCGTGAAGCAAATAAAAGCCACACTAACCATGGCCATGGAATCTATACTCCGCTTCTTACTATCCCGGCAATCTAGTCCCTCGCATTTTCTTTAGCCCACTCTTCTGCAATAGCTTTATACTTCCTAATCTTCTTCTCACCCCTCCACAATGCCCCAGTGAGCCTAGCCATCTACTCAGTCCATCTTCAGAGTAGGACAGAACTGACTTCAGCGGAAAGCGTGTCATTTTTTGGGGTGCTAAGACAGCCAACCCCTGGGAAGGCGTGGACAGGATGGCTGGGAATACTGAAATGCCTTTCCCCTGCACTCAAGAACCTCTCGGAGCATAGCCAATTTATCACCGCTAACCTGAGCGAACATTCTCTCATCGTGCATTTCTGACAGAAGATGATCAATGGCGCCGATCTCGTGATGAGATTTCAACCCTTGGACTTGTCGCAAAGTCTTCGATTTCGCCACCTTCTCTGGGGGGCTCTAGGTTGGCCAGCCTGGACTCAAAAAAAGCAGATTTCTTTGGCTAAGATGGGGGTTTGCTTGGTGCTGGTTTCCTGTTCTTCTTTGGGCATTTCTTGGACTGTGCGAGTTTCTTCTAACTCCGCAATTGGCTTCCACAGCGACAGTGTTTGGGTTTCCAGCACACTGGCGTGCCTGTTTTCCTCAACAAGTTGGCGACGGAGGCCTCGGAGTTCTTCAATTGACTAAGCTTGCTTTTCTTCTTCCAATGGCTAAGTTTTAGGGATTTGATTCAAACTATTTGTCTCTTTGACTTGTCGCTTGAGATATGATTTGTCGCCTTCTAGCACATCAACTGGACCTTCAATGCCATTGATCTTCTAGCTTAGCTCGTCTTTCTCTCAAATCAATTGTCTGATTCCTCTTTCGTTCGCTATGACGTTCGCTTCGAGTACTCCGAGCTCTTCGGATAAATTCTCCACTTTCTCTTCCCACTAGATAACAGTATGTTTGATGGCTTCTGTTTCACTTTCTAGGACTCCGACATTACCCTTCATCTTTTATCCACCTCTAGCCATCTCCTCGCTGACTTGCATTAGTTCCCTGACACGCCCTTCACGCTCGATCAACATTCCCTTCAGCAATACATATTCCATCCTCAATCGTCTGATACTGAACGCTGTGATAGTAGTGTTGTCGGGTCGCTCATCCAAACAAGCTCACTCAGAAACACGTCTATGATTCCTTTTTTCCTCCTCGGAGGCCTCCATATCCTCTCTTTCGCCTAGTGTTCACAATGGTCCAGGGCCCCGGTAGGGCCCTGCGGGGGGACCGCCCAGAACCTCGGACGAGACGGGACGACAGATGACGACTGGGGGCGGTGGGGGACGGCGGGGGACGACACAATGTCGTCCGTCCTGGTCCTTCGCTCTTACTTGCAAGTGCTTTACCAATGCCTTTTGTTCCATTTCCAGAGCTTGCCTAAGATAAGCCACGGTGCCATCTTTGTCTTGTACCTCCTCCTGATGCTTCTTGTCTTGCCTCTTGTTGTACTTGATATGTTCCTCCTGGATCGTTAAAGCTTCTCGTCAATGTTGCAAAAGCTCTTGTTTATGATCATAATTCAACTTGTGAAGCATCGTAGAATGGCGCCTGGCTTGGGCCTCGCCCTGCTCCATAGTTTTGCGGACTTCAATTACTAGTGTCTCAATGTGACCTTCCAATTCTTGAACAGTTTGGCGAACTTTTATGTACTCTTTTTTCCAATATGGAAAACAAGCGTTTCTTGTGGTGTTCTTCCTCGAGCTTGCTTGGAACTTTGACTTGAGCTTCAAGTTGGGTAATTTTCTGTTGGAGCGCTTCCAGTTTAGTTTCTGGGGGTGGCGTTTCATCTGGGGCGCCACCCTGCCCTACTGCCGACATGCTCATGTTTTCGGATTGATCTTCAGGCTGCTCCAAATAGACACTACTACTTTGAAGAAGTTTTAACAGCTCACAGTGGATTACCTCGGTTTGTGACATCCTTGAACACAATGCACAGCTAGGCTGACTGGGATCACCCCCATGGCTCATCTCCTTAGTGTCCTCCCCGACGGAGTTTGGGATATTAACTTGGTACCGATCGTCGCCAAAGATCAGGCTCGAGTCGCAGGGTTAGTTTCATCCGCCTCCGGGACATCAGCTACTCGTTGGAAGCTTAAATCTTCTGAGAGCTCGGTTTTTTCCGGGAATTGGTCTTCACCGCTGATCTGGTAAAATTCCGCGGGCCTGAGAGATGGTGAAGATGAGCGAGATAGCCAGATTGATGGAGCTCCATGATCACTATCTTGTGTCACTGCTTTAACCAAGCTGGGTATTGAATCACTAGAGGGACCTAGCTGCCCTGATGCTTTAGTATCGGCCACTGGCGGAGCGGATCTCGGCATAGTGCTCGGACCAAGATAGGTAGATTAGCTGCCGGATGGGTCTGATGAATTCTCATTTTGAGCCGGGGGCCAAGGTGAAAATTGGTTAAACGCTGATTGTGTGATCGAGTTGCTTGCATGGCCTTCCACCGGAGACCGAATTGCTGTCGAGCGGTCTTATTGTAGTGCAGAGCCTGGTACGTTCTCTAATATCTCATCGTCCGGAGATTAGTCTCCATCCTTCTTAGACTTAGTAGGCCTAACAAATTCTGGCTTACCGGTTCCAGAATTGAGCCCATCATGCCCAGAATAAATAGGTATTATTCTAGTCAACCGTATATCACTGCCTGCTGATCTTTCTGTTGAACCAGATTTTCCAAAATGCTTCCCTTTTTCGTTCCCCATTGAAGTGCCAGGTCGAATATTGTCAAGTATCCTCTTCTCCTTTGTTCCTATTGTGGGGCTTTCATCTGATTTGATGAAAACTT
>Ga0307507_10004965_pt1 | contig 22612 bp, 21 predicted proteins | sample 7_EM_MG_FD_207223 | JGI IMG/M metagenome (GOLD analysis project Ga0307507, IMG submission 207223) | Populus trichocarpa ectomycorrhiza microbial communities from riparian zone in the Pacific Northwest, United States - 7_EM | ecosystem: Host-associated > Plants > Roots > Unclassified | place...
TTTTTTGAGAGCTGTTTTTTTTTTTCTAGGTTTGTGTGTATGAGGGATACTGTTTTAATAAGCTGGTTATTTAATTTAATTTAATTTCTAGGTTTGGTTTTTTTGAAAGTTAATTTTGTATTTTTTTAAAAAAATTAACTAAAGTAAAATGCTGCTTATAATTAAATAGAATTTTGGAGAGAATATCCTTTATCTTATTTAATAATAAAAGAAATGAAATGTTGATTATACTATTCTTGAGGAAGACCATTGGCTGCTGGCGTTATTTTAAAGTTTTTGGTAAGCTGAACTAATTGTACTTCTTGATAAATTAAGATTATACATATGGGTAGGTAAATTATTGGTTAGTGAGACATTGTACTGAACATGTTCATGTAATGTGAGAGGCTTATATTTTGTTTTTTCATATGTCTTTCAGGTGTATCCAATTGCTATGTGTTCAAGAGTAGATTGCAGGAGTATGCACAAAAGGCAGGCTTGCCTACTCCTGTATATGAGACAATCAAAGAAGGCCCTTCTCATGAGCCATCCTTCAGGTCGACAGTGATTGTGAAGGAAGTTAGATATGATTCTTTACCTGGTTTTTTCAATCGGAAGGCGGCAGAGCAATCTGCTGCTGAGGTTGCTCTTGTGGAGTTGGCTAAAGCTGGCCAAATTAATGAATCCACTTCTCAACCTGTTGTAAGTTTATATTTCTACCAAATAATGAATCTTCTATCTTCCTTTCGGTTCATAATATTATGTACCATCTGATATAACATAAAAGTTCATTCCTTTGATTCACTTTTTATGTTATAAAGATTTTTAAAGCATGGGCTTTAGATTTGAAGTTGTGTTAAACATTCTTCTACTTCACTGATAGTTAATTTTGTAGCATAAAAGACCTTGACTGGACTTTTCGAAGGCGCAATTTTCCCAAGCAGCTTTAATGCAACTAAATATTAGGGTAGCCATTGTCATTCCAATTGTTACTTTTTTGTCTTCTGGTTTTTGAATGGACATATTCCTTGAGTGTTAAATTCTTTTGGCTTTCGCAACTGCTTCTGTCTCATTGATGAAGTTATTGCTTTATCATGTGTAATCTCAGTTGGTAATTATTGTTGCTCTTGAACTATTTTTCCCAAAACAAGGACTCTTTTACCATAATATAGTAGTTTAAATTGTATTTACCAAACTGCGGTATTTTTTGCCACACAGGCTCTATCATATGTACATGTCGTGTGTGTGTTTTTTTGGCCTAAAGAAAAATCTTCTAGAAAAGAAAATATTAATTTTGAGTAGGAAGCCTCTTTTTGTCTTCCATTTCTCAAATTCAAATCATCTTGCAATCCAGAAAGGATGTGTTCATCAGCTAATGGCTATTAAGTTGAAATAAAATCTAACATCTTTTGTTCTTTTTTAAGTCCCTTTTCCCTAAGAACCACTGAGTTCGTTTGTAATGAGAAATTCTGGATCTCTACTTTCCTTGAAGTGATTTGAGTTGTATTAGATTAGTGTGTTAACTATTGATGGATACCATTTGATCTGTTAAAAGATATTTTCAATTGCTAAGTTGTCAATGAAAAAAATGCATACATTGCTTTTGAAAAAATATTCATGAATCAGTTATGGTTGGGACTTGATAAAGTTCTAGATTTAGAATTCCAAAATATTTCTAGGCTTAGGAATTGACAAGTTACAAAAATTAGGATCTATCTTTTGCATTCAATTTATTTGTTAAATTTCCCTAATGAGTAGAGATTGTATTTTAGGTTGTGTTTTTTTGTAGAAGAGATATGGGGAAAGGAGTTAGATTCTATTCTAACTTGTTTTAGCGAAATGGAAAACAAAACTATTGGTGAAATTAAAAGATAAAATAGAAAATAAAAACAAAGAATAAAAAGTTAAATACTATAAAATGTTAAAGTGAAGAATTGGAGAGATTAAGGTGAAATTTTATATTATTAAATTGCATTAAATTTACCTTTATCTCTTTAATCCACATAAATAATAATTATATATTTTTATGCTTATATGGCAAAAACTACCTTATTTTAGGAAATCGGTTTAAAACTACCATGTTTTAAGAAATAAGATTTAAAATTACCCTTATCTGGAAAAAACTGAACTATTCATAGTGCTCTCAGGTGTTTTTCTCACATTTGACCGTTATTTTTTTTTGCTCTTCAGCATGAAACAGGATTATGCAAGAATCTACTTCAGGAGTATGCACAAAAGATGAATTATGCAATTCCGTTATATGAGTGCCAAAAGGATGAAACACCAGGTCGAGGGCTCGTTTTTAAATGTACTGTTGAGATTGGGGGGATTCGGTATATTGGAGCATCAGCAAAAACCAAAAAAGAAGCGGAGATCAAAGCTGCTAGAACTGCTTTGTTAGCAATCCAATCGAGTGGATCTGATAAACCAAGTGGCAACTCTCAATTAACGGTAATTCCATGTAGAAAGAGGGGAGTTGAGACTAGTGTTCAAGAGGAGATGGCAAATATTCCCAAGCCTAAGAAGGCCCGGTTTAAGAAGAAAAGGTTGAAAAACAAACTCTCCGGGGACAGGATAGACAATGCTCAAAGTGAACTTACTGAAAACTTGGATACTATGGATGGTCAATCTGGATCAGAAACAGATCAAACTGATGGTTCTATCATCCGAGGAGCAAATTGCAAACCTCTAGCAATGGGAACAACGATGACTGCCCATGATGGAAAGCCTGACACTGACTTGAATGAGAGAGAAACTTCTGATACTAAAGGTGCTTTGACTTCCAATGACTCTGGTAATCCTGGAAGTGGACAGTCAGCATCTCCAAATTTTAATCAAATCAATCATGGGACTGGTGCGGAAATATCAGCTGAGTCTAATGCAGGAAAAGGTAAGGTTACTGGAATTATAGAGGCTACTTCAATGGCAAACACTCCTGTGCTCGCTCAGATAGGAGCTTCAAATGCTTAAAAACCTACAGAGAGAGAATTGAAATTAGTGCGAGCCAAGAGTAGGACAAACTGGAAATATATTGGGTTTTAGTTGCAGTTGCGTGGAGTTGGTATTTTGAGATTATAGGTGTAGAACTAGAAGGTACTGAGAGTATCAATAGATTAACACTACGAAAATTTCAGGTACACTGGTTGATTAAATTGTCCAAAAATATTGGATTAGACATGGAAATGTGATAACAATATCTGGCATCCTTGCCGCTGCTCTATCTGTGTGCATGTATCTTTGCAACGGGGGTGAGTGGTTCTATGAAGCATTTCTATTCTCCCCAGGTATCTGGATTTGAACTGCTAGAATTGTTTTGGTAAATGCTAGTAATAACCCCCGCACGATGCCCGACACAATTTCCGAATTTTTTTTAAAAAAAAACTAAAATAAATATTTATACAAATTTCAATGATATAGGTTCTGGGAAAATAAATATTTTTCCTGTTAAAATTTATATTTCTTATTTACGAATTTTTTATTTTTATGGAACAATGATTTTTATTTATTATTAGCTAGTTATTTGATCACAAGATTATATATATATATATATATATATATATCAAAATTATGGTTTTTTAATTAAAAATTTATTATGATTAGAAAAGCAATTTTAAATCAATAAAATTAATGTTTTAATCATTTAGAATGATTAGTTTTAGAAAATAATATAAAAAGTTAACAATAAATAAAAAATATATTTTATTTTCATTTGATATTTATGTTAATTTTCCTTAAAACTTGTGTATATTAGTTTTATAAATATAAATATAAAAAGCTTAAATATTCTTTAAAAAGTGGCATAATAGAATGCAATCCATAGTCGTTGAGGCCTAAAACGATGGCTCTCAACTATCAATTATAGTCCGATAAAGCGTGGGATTCAGAGCCCAAGCCTAAAAAAAATAATTTATAGTTACAAATAACTTATCTATCTAGTTATTTAGGTAATATTAAATAATAAAATTAAAAAAAAAAACTTAAATCAACTTGTGTTAACTTGTTAAACCTACGATATAAGTTGTAAGATTAGAATAATCTTATAAAAATAAAAAATATTATAAAAATTCATTTCCAATAGATTCAATGTTGGAAGTTAAAATTAAAGAAAAAAAAACTAAATTCATGAGATTGAGATAACTTCATAGAAAAAAAATTGAAAAAAAATTGAAACTTTCAATTTTTAATTGATCCAATGTTGAAAGATGAAATTGAAGATAAATAAATAAAAAAAGACTACAAAATAACTCAAGACAACTTGTGCTAAGCTGTTAAACCTACGACTTAATTCAAGAGACCAAGAAAACTTTATAAAAGCAAAAAAATAAATATGAAGCTCTATTTTTAACAATTCAATGTTGAAAGTTGAAATCCATAAAAAAAACCTAAAAAAAAAGATTGAATTGTTGGAGGGTGAAATTGAAAAAGAAATATTCAATTAAAAAATGACTCAAGAAAATGAATTGAGTCAACCTGTGACCTGAGTTATGAGATTTGAATAATCCTGTAAAAAGTACATAAAACAATCATGAAACTCAATTAAAAAGTATTCAAATAAAAAAGAACCTAAAAATAACAAAGTCAAATCAGGTTAACCTAGTTAATCAACAACTCAGGTCATGAGATTAGAACATAATATAAAGATCTTGTAACCCACAATCATGATTGACACAATTCTAGAAAACCAAAAACCAAGTATGATAAGAAGTGTGACACAATCATTACCTGAGTCAAGACACCAACACTATTAAAATGAACCTCCACCTAATGATTAGTGAATTGTGAACAAGAAGTATAAGGAAGAATGTCACAAAGTCAATTATACTTTGATAAGTTTGATTGTTCTTCGTTTAAACAAAGAGAAAAACATGTTGATCCAAACAAAACACCAATTTTATTCAATAATCCATGCTTGTTAAGTAAAAACCTAAGTATACGATAAATAACCCTATTTATACTAGGTAGAAAAATCCTAAACAAGTTTGGAAAAATAATAAAATAGTTCTAAATAAAATAGAAAAAAGAATCTCAAATCAACTAGAAAATTAGTACAAATCCTACATGGTAACTTCTAGATCTTATCACAAGGTCTTCTCGATGTCCAGTTCCTGGTTGACCTACAAAATCTAACTGGATATAAAACAAGATTTTTGGAAACTTTTGTTAAAATTTTAGATTAATCTAATAGTCAGATTGAAAATTTTGTTTGTTAGTGTAAAATTATGCAATAGAAAAAATCAGCCTAAAAACCGACTTTAACTCTCCTAAATATGCATGGAAATCTTTGTAATAATTGGTGCCCTCTAGTTTCTTTATAGAAGTAGGAAAAGTCCCAAAATTAGCTTTTGAATATTCTTGCATTATTAGGAAAAGAACTCTCTTCAAATAGGAAGTCCACAAGTCAAAAAATAACAAATAATAAAATTCATATTGCATCTTCTAACCTGTATCACGATACCTTTTAGAAATCTGATTGACCTAAAATTTAAAAAAACATAGAAAAGTATGTTTGGAAACTCCTGGTCCTGGTAAAATTCTAGCTTAAAAAAACATAGAAAAGTATGTTTGGAAACTCCTGGTAAAATTCTAGCTTAATCCAACGATCGATTTGAGAGTTATGCTTAATAATATAAAACTGGATAGTAATTGTATTTCAATCTTTTATGAAAATTAATATATTTTTCTTAGTAAGCATGTTATCTTTGTTATAATTACAACTTTACGATGATCTTATAAATTGCATGATCATAAACTAAACATATATACATACTCGTCTTTTTATATTTGAATATTTCGGACAACACCTTATTGTTAGGACGACATGGTAAATTGTTGGTGTGAAGTTGTTAGAGTTTTTCATGGAGATGAAACAAGCAGGGACAACCACAAATATAGAATTATAGTACTAGATATAAATTAAAATTATTTATATAAATAGTATAATGTAAAATATATTCTATAAAAAGTTAGTATACAAAAGTATTTGTACTTTCAAACTACAATATGTTTTTATAATTTATCCTAAAAACTATTTTAAATCATTTTTACCAAATATATTTTAAATTTAAAATTATTTTAATCCATTTTTTTCATATATTATTTCCAAAAAAAATTATAATTATAATTCAAAATCAAAATCAAAATCTATTTTTTTACAACTTTACAAGAGTTGCTACATTTAAAAGGATGAAGAAACTTGCTCGAAAGCTAGGCTCAAAAAATTGAGGTTATATCCTCTTTTGTTTTTGTTTTTTAAATTTATTTCCATGTATATCTTCTTGTTTTTTTTTTTTTGTCTTATTTTGGATCTGGTTTGGTTAAAGATTTATTCGGTCAATTTTGTTTTCTCTTCTTTTATTATTGTCTAATTTTGTGTTAATGATCCTTTGATAAAAAAAAATGTCAAACATTTAATTGTGTTTGGAATAACATTAATATCTATTAGAAGAAGAATAAATCAACAAGATCATAATTTTAGGTATTATAAGGGCTGATTCATTCCAGTAACAAGGTAAATTGAAGTTTTCGGGTTTTGTCTCATTAATATCAATTAGGTACCTATAGTTTTATATTTGAATATTTGGGTTAAAATTCTTATTCTGTAGTGATTTTATATCATATTTCGCTTGTCTTCTATTTCATTTTTCTACTTGTGTCATGTATTTACCAAAAAGGAGGGAACAAAGAAAGGTTCTCGCTTAATAACACAAAGACCTATCTTGTATGGTTGGGGTTTCGAGACAAGAATTTGGTAAGTTAAAATAATTATTCTATAAATCGCAAGCGTTAGTGAGAGAGGAGCAACAATGTTGAAATGATGAAAGATGAAAGATGAAAGAGAAGGGTTGCTACTTTCATACAAAGTTATTGGAGGTGAGTGTTGGCAAGAAAAGCGCTTTCAAGGCTTAAATAAAAGGCTTATGAAATATCAATTGCACCTATTAGTGATTTGAGGACGAACCATCTTGAAGAAAGAGGAAGTAATACGATCCAAGAAAAGGTTGAACAAGAAAATTTAGATTCTAACGTAATTGTGCCTACTGTCCAGTTTTATACTAGCAAACATAACTCTCATGAACTCAGGACTATAGACATTCGTATCATGAACTCAATCACAAAATTCTTATTAATCTAGCACTCAATATCATAGACATAATTTACCACTTTTATTTAGTAGTTGGGTCTTACCCAACATTTCCTTATTAGTCCAACAAGTTGGTCATCCAAGCAATATTAACTCCCTACAAGTCCATTTAAACCATATTAGATATTTCAGTCATCAAACGAACTAATGCCACTAACTCTATTACTAGGTAACTAGTCCCTCAACATGGCCTATCATTGGGCACTAGTCTCATTACTAGGTAACTAAATCCTCAACATAGCCTATTATCGTGCACTAACCTCATTACCGAATAACTAGTTTCTCAACATAACTCATTATTGTCATTGCGTTTGAAGTAAATTATAAACATTTTACCGTCGTTGCAGTCAATCAACCTTTATAACATACTACATGTTTTTCACCTATGCATTTAATCGAATGCATAGGCTTTCCATTAATAATAACAATACACAACATAATCAAATAGTCATTGTAAATGTAACAATTACAAAAGCACATTTAATTAAATAAATAAGCCAGAGAGGGTCAATCCCTTACTAATACTTTTAGTTCCTTATGAATCAACTAAACAAACAAATTGTCCTAGTCATCTGAACACAGATGCTATTAGCCTTTCGGCTAGTCTAAATAAATTATCTTTTTTGTCATTTATGTCTCATTTAAGAGTTGACATTATATATCCAAAGAATGTCTAATTATATAATTATAGAGATTTTGTTAATTAACAGAGGTGAAGAACTTAGTGTTCCAGATGTACCTCCCTATTGTTGTATAGCTCCTGTGATCTCTTTTGTATCAACAAGTTTACAATATCATTTTTCTTTCAATACTCATTCCATATAATACAATCTAAGTTGGTTTCTTTCAACTTGACCATCATTTTATTAGTTACATTTTTTTACTTTTATTAGATGGTCAGACATGCACTAATATCCTTCATTTAATTGCCAAAATCAAGAGCTTTGTAAGCTTTTTTACAGTACCCCAATATTAAATCTTGAGTTTTTATCCTTCAAATCTTTTTTTCTTCACGTTGGCAATAATATACCTTGAATAGTGCCTATGTGTTGCTTTAGAGAATACCTTTGCAACTGCTTCAGTTAGACTCCATAAATAGAGAAATATAATTTTATTAAGAAAATGAAATACATTGTAAACATCACATATAAATTGTACAAAAAATATAATTTACCTTATATATGTCAAACATTATGCAAAAAGGCTTCTGATATATGTCATGTTTAATGGATCCATAAAGTGTGTACAGAAACCATTGTCATGTGTCATTTTCACACTCAACAATAGCATACGCGACATGAAAAAAAATCATTGTTGCCATATGAACCTTTGAGATGACAACCATGTAGACCAATAAAATAGCCTATATCCATTTATAAATCCTTTCTTTATAGGTTTTAAATAAATATAAACCCTCTTAAACTTTCTCGATGAATGCATTTTTTAGTTGTAATTAGGGTCAAACCCTAAGAACACATCTGACCTTAGATTATATTTATTTAGCAACTACATATATTGAGGGAGTCTCTTAAAAAACTCTTTATGACTTTCTTTGACATACTTTTTCGCCTTAGGTTTAGCTCTCCATAGTTGCATTGGAGGTGGTTTAATACCATACTTATCTTCAAGAATGTTATTGAGTGCTTCATTTGAGATATTTACACCATTAATCATTATAGGCAATAATTATTTTGTAATTGATGCGAACCTCGTGATCATGTGGTCACGCAACCCACAATCAAGATTGAGATTTGATCTCGAAAAGCTGAAATAAGTCTTATAGGAGTGTGACACAATGAAAACATGCCCCAAGACATCAACACTATTGGAATGAAGCAGAATGATGCCACGAGGCTAGTTAATCTTCGATAAGTTAGATTCAATTCATTCAAGAACTAAAGAATGTAAGAATCACTCTCACACGTTAAAATTGAAAAATTCAGAAGTAATATTCATCAATGACAGCTGAAATTTTAGTTACATGAGTTTAAATAGCTCTTGAAAAATTAACCCTAATGGATCTACCCTTGTGGGCTGAACTGACCCACATACAAAACTGACCAAAAAACCCTAAACTAAAAAGCCCATAACCTGATCCAAACAAACCTTGGATCATAGCTCAAACATGAAAGAAAATAATAAAAATAACTAATCTGTCATTAAATAGCACCAACCCTTCTTTCCTTGTGTAACTAGGATGAATAAAGGATCCTTATAAGAAAAGGATTCTGGAACATTAATGAATCATTGCCACTCTTGAAAATTATATTTCAGCTCATTAAAGATTCTTGTGGAACTAGGAAATTCCCAAAACAAGCTGCCACATTCTTTTAGAAAAATAATCCTTGCCAAAATAGAAAGTTCGCAAGTCAAAAGGAAGTTAATAACAAAATTCATACAGTTTGTTTTGACCTATATCGCAAGTCCATTCTGAACTCCGATTCACCTGAAAATTTACCCCAACATAGACAAATACCTTTGGAATCTTTTAGTAAAGTTTCAGCTCGATCCAACAGTTGGATTTGGAGTTATGTTCAATAGTGTAAAGCTGGACGGTAGAAAACTTTACGTCAAAATCCAAATCTAACCTTGCTTGGTTTGTATCACAAGGCTGAACCGTATCAGTAATCCATCTTGTATTAGTAGCTTCTATAGTTGGTGGTCTAATGAAACTATATTTCTCTCTTAGAGACTTAACCATCAATGTAATGGAACAAAAAATAACATAAACACATATTCTCCATAAATAGCCCTCACTCATACATTTTATTACCACTTTATACTTGTGATTAATATATTTTTTCAAGTGATAACAATGTTTCACTTTATACTCTCTCAGAATATCTCGAAATTCATTTACATTTTTGAAAACATGAGATTTTTCAAACTTTATGGAACCATAACTCTAACCTTAAACTTCTTACATTTAAAACTAGTGGCAGGATCAATCTTCCTCTTTCTATGCTTCCTACTCTCATTTACATTGTCTATATCAACAAACTCATCACTACTATTACTCTTAACTTTTTCATAACCTGCAACATCACTACTAACTTTTCAATCGTTTCTGAATAAGAAACATCAAATATAGTTTTCCTAGTGGAACCATCACTTAACAAGTTATTAATCCAATCATCTTCAGCTTCATTTACAAACTCAAACTTGTCCTTCTTACAAGGGATATAATCCTGATTTTTTTTTCTTATTATCACTGCATATATCAATAACATCATCAACCTTAACAAAACCACCGACATTTGAACCTATTTCAATTCTAACATGATCAATATCACCACCCATACGAGCACCATCAACACTTAAAACCCATACTAGCATCATCGACACCAGCACCCACACCAACATCAACATTTTCATCATTAAAATTCATATCCTCTGTGTCAAGTAACAATAAAACCTTATTATTTTTTCTACCTTTATCATTATAAAAAGAAAAATATTTAATATCATGTGGCCTACATCATACTTATTGCAATAGCTCTTTGGCAATCTCAATGTTAAAGGAGTAACATCAATATTCCTATCAATTTATAAATGAATTTCTTCTTCTTCTTCTTCATTCATGCTAATTACCTTGAACACTAAAACATCATCCATAATCATATTACATCTGTCATCTTTTATTTTAAATTCATGCAAGTCTACATCAAACACTTGTTTGCATATGAACAAGATATATCTTTTGGAAGGATGTCTAGTTTAGATATTAATCTTGCAAAGTCTTCCATTTACTTTGGTGGAGTTGGTGAGAGCATCAAACATACCATCCTACATCACACGAGGTTTTCAGAAAGGAGTTTTCCTTTCAAATACCTTAGAGTTCGCTCAGTTCTCATAGACTCCTTGCAAGCCAGTTCTCCCCTCTGCTGCACAAGCTAGAATTATCAATTCAGAGCTGGACTGGCAAGCTCTCCTATGCTGGTTGGCTTGAACTGATTAGATATATTCTACATGGAATGGTCCAGTTTTGGCTTAGTGTATTTCCTATCCCGACCCTGATTATCAGTAAGATCACCATTCTCTGCCGGAATTTTCTATGGACTGGGAATACTTTGAGAAATGCATCTGCTCTTGTGGCTTGGAAACGTGTATGTTTTCCTAAAGACGAAGGTGGTTTGGCTCTTCTGGATATTAAGGCCAGGAACATGAGCTTCTTGGCCAAACAACTTTGGAACATACACATTAAAGCAAACTCTTTTTGGATCAAATGGGTTGATCACTACTATCTTCCTCATAGTTCTATATGGAGCTCTAATTTGAAAGCAACATCATCCCCCTTATGGAAGTCCATCTGGTCTCTTAAAGATCAATTGGTAGATGAATGTGGGGGAATCTCTAAAGCAATTTCTCTGCTTCATAGCTGGCAGCATAATTCAGGGAGTTTCACTGCTCATGCACATGATTTTTTCAGATTTAAGGGAGATAGTGTTCAATAGGCCAGTGTGGTCTGGGAGCAATGGTCCCTGCCTAGATACAGTTTCACCTTTTGACTAGCTGTGTTATGCAAACTTCGTGCTAAAGACAAACTTGGTTTCATTTCTGTAAACACCTTATGCAGTTTCTGTAGACAAACTGAGGAATCCTATGATCACCTCTTGTTTGGTTGTGCTTGGACATCTTCACTATGGAACTATGTTAGATCTTGGCTTAGGATCAATAGGACTATGTCAGCCCTAACTAGTGTTATCAGAGGTGTTAAGAATAAAGGAAAAGGGTTGGAATCACATATGAGAAGAGTGGCTTTAGCTTTGCTTATGTACTTGATTTGGGAAGAGAGAAACAAAAGGTTGTTTGATTCCTCTTCCAAACCGGTTGGTGTTATCTTTTGCAGGTTTCAAGTTTTGTTCTACACAATCATGTATTTCCATGAAAAGAATCCCCTTGCCTACAATATTGCTGAATGAAATGGCTATCATGTTTTGCTGGGTTCTGTTGATACTATCATGTCTGCTGCATCTTTTGTTTCATAACTAAGGAATTGTTTCTGGGTTTCTCTTCTACCGAGCTTTGCTGCTGCTAGCATCCCTGCGGCTACTTGTATTTTTTGCTGATTTCCTTTCATCTGGTCTTGTTCATTGCCTCATTGGTTGTGGTCTGTCATCACTAATTTATTCTGATTGACTCTCTTTGCTACTGGGTTACTTCAAACACCACCAACTGCGGATTGGTTTCTCCTTTAACCTGTGTTTTTGTTTCATTTTCTTGGTCTTCCATGGCTTGTTTCTGCAGGGAGCCTGTTCCCTTCTTCGAACTTGTATAAATGTTTTTTTTCTAGTTAGTCAGCCTATCCATTTGACTTGCCTATATCTAGTCTTTGTTTTCCTAGGGAGCCTGTTCCTTTTTTATACTCACCATTTCTGTACATGTTTATGGACTTGCTAGTTTTCCAACATGTTTTGCTTTTAATCTTTATATATACTTATATTTTGATAAAAAAAAATATCAATGTATGAAATTTAATTTTAACAACAATTTCTATGGAAAAATATTGAACCGCCATGATGAGCAACTATATCAATCATTTTGTATGTATATTGCCATTGTAGAGGATATAACATTACATTAATATATAAACATTACCTTATAAGCATGTAATTAAGCATAAACTAGAAGCCTAGTTGGCAGATAAAGGTATAGGAAAAATCAAAGAAAAGATAGAGCAAGGGAAAGAGTTATCTTTCCAAGTTTTGCCTGGAGGGTTGGTGGCGATGGGCAAACAAGTTTACTTACCCGAGAGTAAGGTCTTAAAAGATAAAATACTGAAGGAAGCTTATGAATCTTGATTTACAACCCACCCCAGGAGCACCAAGATGTACAAGGATCTCAAGGAGTTTTATTGGTGGCCAAATATGAAAGAAGGAGATAGCAGAATATGTGTCAAAATATGAGATGTGTCAACATGTGAAGATAGAACACCAAAGGCCAGCGGGGGAATTGCAACCGCTACCAATTCCAAAATGAAAATGGGAAAATATAGCCATTGACTTTGTAACCGGATTGCCAAAGGGAAAAAAAGGTAATGATGTTATATGAGTGGTTGTAGATCGACTAACAAAGTCGGCTCTGTTCTTGCCCACCAAGATGACAGACCCCTAGACAAGTTGGCCAAATTATACGTGAATGAGGTGATTAGACTACACGGAGTGCCCTTATCAATTATGTCAGATTGGGACCCAAGATTCACCTTGAGGTTATGGCCATACTTACAACGAGCTTTAGGAACCGAGATGAACCTGAGCACAACATTCCATCCCCAGACGGATGGTCAATCTTAAAAGACTATCCGAACACTTGAAGACCTTCTAAGGTCATATGTGTTAGAGTTTAGGGGAAACTCAAAAGACTTGTTGTCGTTGGTAGAGTTCACGTATAATAATTGCTACCAAGCTTCTATCGGGATGACTCCATATGAAGCTTTTTATGGGAGGAAATGTCCCACTCCGATATCTTAAGATGAAATTGGAGAAAGAAAACTCCTGGGTCCTGAAATGGTACAATTAACGACCGATAAAGTGGGGGTGATTAGGAAAAGAATGAAGGAAGCCTAAGATAGATAAAAGAGTTATTCGTATAACCGGAGGAGACCTCTGGAATTTCAAATAAGGGATAGAGTATTCTTAAAGGTGGCACCGTGGAAGGGCATTATTTGATTTGGAATGAAATGAAAGCTTGCCTCGAGGTACATTGGCCCATTTGAGGTGGTAGCTAGGATAAGGTCGGTTGCCTATGGCTTGAAGCTACCGGAGCACCTAGAGAAGATTCACAATGTGTTCCATGTATCACTATTATGTGTTCCATGTATCACTATTATGAAAGGCGGAAATGGATCCTTCACGAGTGTTACCTCCAGTTCCCATTGAAGCAAAGGAAGATTTGACACTCGAGACCAGACCAATCAAAATCATGGATTGAGGTGAAAAAAACATTGACAAATAAGAGAATACCACTGGTTAAGGTGTTGTGGAGGAACTCACAAATATAGGAAGAAACGTGGGAGAGAGAATCGAAGATTAAGGAAAAATACCCCCACCTATGCTAGAAATAGGTTTGCAGTTTAAATTTCAAGGACAAATTTTTTGTTGGGAGGGGAGCATGTGAAACCCGAGAACAAAATATACAAAAAAAGAGGGGATTTATAAAAATTTAAATTTTTATAATACAAAAATAATGTAACTACAAAAAAATAATATATATATATATATAAAATTAATAATTATTATAAAATTTATTAGTTTTGGAGAACATACAAGAGTGAAAACGTAAATACCCCATTCCTTCTCTCTTCCAAGGCCGACATAAATACATCAAACAGGGAGGGGATTTTTAGATTTTCTTCAATCAAAATGGGAGAGAAAATGTGATAACCCGACTTTTCAAGCCAAAACAACAATGTGCGTGCGTGTGTGTGTGTGTGTGTGTATACATTAATGACATAACATCACATTGGAATTCGATGAATTTATTTCCTCTCATTATCGAGACGCAATCCATACATCAACATCAATTTGCATCGTGTTTAAAAGTAATCCTTGCATATATGCATAATATTGTGTTTGCTTAATTATTAGTTCGCATTAAAATAAACATACACGAACATGAGTTTGCATTACTATCCTACTAGTAGTCATCACGAATTTAAACAAAGCATCTAATGCCAGTTATACATTCAGTATAATTTGTTCATACAAAATACATCGTGATTTTAAATGCAACTACATGGTTCCTTACAAAAGTAGATTCCTCAGTATTGGGTTTCCTAGGCATCTCGTTGCTGTGACATCCCTGTTGTAGTACAAAACATTTATAAGAATGCAAATACTTAATAATAACAACAAGCAGTCTGGCAGTTTAAAAGAAACATTAACATTATCCCATGTTTGAAGCGTAACATTCATGGTTCCTTTATGTACTTGGTATGCACGGCTTATAGTGCATATAAATGCATCAATTCTTGCCATTAGTCATAATCTTAAATCCGGCTAACCTTTTAAGGCATCATTAGCCAAGGTTAACCGTTCATTCGTCTCGGCCATCCACTTTGGATACCATTAGCCGAAGCTAATCAAACATTTATCTTGGCCATCCATTCAGATGCCATTAGCCGAAGTTAATCATTCATTTGTCCCGGCCACCCATTCAGATGCCATTAGCCAAAGCTAATCATTCATTTATCTCAGCCATTCATTTGGATGCCATTAGCTGAAGCTAATTAATCATTTGTCCCGGTCATTCCATTTGGAAGTCATTAGCTGAAGCTAATCAATCATTTGTCAATGTTTACTTATTTACAGTTTGGTATCTGTACTAACACAATACGGTAACATTCATGATAGAGTATTTCATAAATCAAAGTTATGATAAAAGGAAGGTGAAAGTCACCTACCTGCTCTATTTGCGGGTTGTCCTTATCCTGACGATGGTCCGATTCCGACTGCACCACCTAAGACATCATTGGTCACAAATCAATATATTTGTATTATTTTTTTTAATCACATTCATCACCATACTTATTTCAAAAGTTCATACGTTCACATTCAAGTGTTCCACATTTTACACCATCATACAATAAAATTGTCACAAGCATTTGAGTCATTTCTACTAGGGAGGCCTATTATAGAAGTTGGCAACAAAACTGATTCGCAGTCGGCCACACAATTCAGTAGCGAAAACTGATTCGCTGCGGCCATACAATTCGGCAACGAAAACTGTTTCGCTGCAAGCACCTCAATTTCGGTAGCAAATCATAATTTCGGTGCATACAATACTACTTTGACAATGAATCGCAAATTCACTGCAGACAACACCACTTTAGCAGCGAATCACAAATTCGCTACAACACACACACTTTCGGCAGCGAATGCTAATTCGCTGCAGACTACTCAATTTTAACAGTGAATCACGATTTCGCTGCAGATCATGCATTTCAGCAGCGAATGCTAATTCGCTGCAAACAACACAACTTCGGCAGCGAAAGCTAATTCACTGTACACAACTCAATTTTAGCAGTGAATGCTAATTCACTTTACACAACTCAATTTTGGCAGCGAATCACAAATTCACTGCAGAACACACATTTTCGGCAACGAATTAGCATTCGCTGCAGGCAGCTCAATTTCAACAGTGAATCACAAATTCACTGCAGGAAACTCACTTTTGACAGCGAATGCTAATTCGCTGCAGGAAACTCACTTTCGGCAGCGAATCACAAATTCGTTGCAGAACACACTTTTGGCAACAAATGCTAATTCGCTGCAGGCAACTCAATTTCAGCAGCGAATCACAAATTCACTGTAGAATACACATTTTCGACAGCAAATGCTAATTCACTGCAGGAAACTCACTTTCAGCAGCGAATCACAAATTCACTGCAGAATACACTTTCGGCAGCGAATGCTAATTTGCTGCAGGCAACTCAATTTCGGTAGTGAATCACAAATTCACTGCAGAACACACATCTTCGATAGTGAATGCTAATTCGCTGCAGGCAACTCCATTTCGGCATTGAATCACAAGTTTGCTGCATGAAACTCAATTTTGGGCAGCGAATCAAAAATTCACTGCAGAACACACTTTAGGCAACGAATGCTAATTCGTTGCAGACAAATCAATTTTGGCAGTGAATCACACATTCGCTGCAGAACACACATGCATTTTCAATTCCAGCAAATAATATATCATCAAATCCCAACAGAGTTACATGGTTTTAACATGAACACACACATGCATTCTCAATTCTAGCACATAATATATCTTCAAATCCCAACAGAGTTACATGGTTTTAACATGAACACACACATGCATTCTCAATTCCAGCACATATCTGTCATCAAATCCCAGTAGAGTTTCATGATTTTAACATGAACACACACATGCATTTTCAATTCCAGCACACATCTGTCATCAAATCCCAACAGAGTCATATGATATTAACATGAACACACACATGCATCTTCTTACACAATGCATTCCGGCCAGCCCCATTGCTATTGCCGACCCTCTACCAAGTTTTATTCTTTCCATTTTATTCATTATCCTTAGTTAGATGCTCTAGAAATTGGCCTCATTTTGTCTTTGTTGCTTGTCCTCTTAGTTGTTTTCAGTTTCCTTTACAATTAGCCTAGGGGGTTTAGGTTAATTTTTCTTAGGGATCCTTCATCATTTTCAGTTCTGGGTTTGAAGAACAAGAGGGGAAAAGGAGACTACATGACCCATACCTTTCAAATCTAAGTAGGTCTTGACAGTTTGGTAGTATTTTCCCTCTCTTTCTCTCATTTCCCCTCTTCTTCTTCCTCTCTCGGTTCTCTTTCTTCTTTTAGTTTCCTCCCACCCGTTCCAGCCCCCTTTCCTTCCCCTTAAGCAATTGTTTAGCCTTCACTCACGATCTCAACTCTCTCTCACATGTTTAAGAGGTATTCTTTGCTGGTTTTCGTTTGAAATTTCATTGGGAAGGAGGAAAAGAGAGAATGCAGTTAAACATGCAGCTGCTGCAGGCAGATTTTGGGAAGAGGAAGGGTCACCTCTCTCACCTTGCATTTATACTTCACATAACTAAGGTGGGGTGTTCGGGGTTGCTTATAGGTGTTCTTGTCCGTGTTTTGGTCTGTCTAAAACCAGTTTTACCCTTCCCTCTTGGCTCCTTAAGACAACCTGATTGTTTTCCTAACTTTCAATTAGGCTGAGTCGTTATTGATTTAGAAATCAACAGAAATAACTGTGTCGCTACTGATTCAGAAATCGACAGCCAAAACTACGTTACTGCCTATTCAGAAATCAACAGCAACGATGGGGCTGTTTGGACCTCCCTCTTTTTTTTGGTGTTTACATTCTCCCTCCTTTAACATGAATTTCATCCTTGAAATTTAAGAGGTTTCATAATCCATACCTGGTAGTTCAAATAAATTGGGGAATATTTTCCTCATTTCAGACTCCCTCTCCCAAGTTTCCTCTTCTATTTGAGCATTTTGCCCTGAGATTCTGATGATAGGAATCCTTTTGTTTCATAGCTCCTTCACTTCCCGATCTAGTATCCTTATGGGCCTCAATTCGAGCGCCAAGTCTTCCTTGACTTCTACTAGAACTTGAGGTAGGATTCGGGTGGGGTCCACGTCAGCCTTTCTTAACAAGGAGACATGGAACACATTATGGGCCTTGGCTAATTATGGGGGCAAGTCCACTTTGTAGGCTACTGCCCCCCTTCGCTGCAAGATTTTAAAGGGTCCGATGAAGTGGGGAGTTAACTTCCTTTTCAATCCGAACCGTAACATGTTCTTCCATAAGGTTACCTTCAGGAACACCTGGTCCCCCGTACTAAACTTGAGAGCTCTTATCCTCACATCAGCATACTTCTTTTTTCTATCCATTGCGGCTTTGATGCGATCCCTGATAGTTCTCACTTTCTCCGTGGTAACTTGGACCAACTCCGCGCCATATAACTTTCGGTCCCCAATTTCCTTCTAGTTTCCTCTAAATTCTATCACACATGCCCGTAATAGGTCTTCCAAGACTTGGATGACTCTTTCTGATTAGCTATCAATTTGAGGGTGAAACGTAGTGCTCATGTCCAGTCTTGTCCCCAAGGCATGTTGTATGCTCGACCAAAGTCGAGAGGTGAACCTAAGATCTCGATCCGATACAATGAACACTGGAATCCTATGGAGTCATACCACCTCTTTATGTAGATCTTGGCAAGCTTGTCTACCGAGGCGGTCATCTTTATAGACAAGAATAATGCAAATTTCGTCCATCGATCTACGATGACCCATATCGCATCATTTCTTTTCCTCCCTTTGGGAAATCCCAACACAAAATCCATGGTGATCATCTCCCACTTCCATTCTGGAATTTGTAATGGTTATAATGGTCTCGGAGGCCTTTGGTGTTCAACCTTGACTTGTTGACATATCCCACACTTAGACACATACTCAACTATTTTCCTTTTCATATTAGGCCACCAATAGAGGTGTTTCAGGTCTCGATACATCTTAGTGCTGCCAGGATGTATGGAGAACTTGGACTCATGTGCTTCTCGTAGAACCATCCGTTTGACTGTTCCGTCATTAGGCACGTACAACCATTGTCCCATCATCAATGATCCATCATTCATTATTTGAAATTTCATTTCTACCCCAGCCTCCATGTTCTTCCTAATCTTGGACCCCTCATTGTCACGAAATTGGGCGTGTAGTATTTGTTCCCGATACGTTGGTCACACCAATAGTTGGGCTATTAACCCACCTCCTGCATTAATGCCTAATTATGCACCCATCTCTTTCAATTCTGCCAATTGCCGATCCTTTCCCATTATTAACTTACCTAGGGTGGCTTTATTTTTATGATTGAGGGCATTTTCCACCACGTTTGCTTTCTGCAGGTGGTATTCTATGGTGTAGTCATAATCTTTAATGAGCTCTATCCACCTTCTTTGTCGCATATTCAACTCCTTTTACGACATCAGATACTTCAGGCTCTTATGATTAGTAAAAATTTGGGTTCGAGACCCATACAAATAGTGTCTCCATATCCTCAAGGCAAATACTACAGCAGCCAACTCTAGGTTGTGCACCAGGTAGTTCACCTCATGAGTCTTTAATTGCCTTGATGCATAGGCGATCACCTTCCCATGTTGCATCAAAACACACCCCAATCCCTTCCCCGAGGCATCACTATAGACCATAAAACCCTCGGTCTTTAAGGGAAGGGTTAACACTGGAGCGGTGGTGAGCCTCCTTTGCAATTCTTGGAAGCTTTTCTCACATTCTTCCGACCACTTCCATTTCTTATTCTTCCTAGTTAGTTGGGTCAAAAGGGTTGTAATCAGGGAAAACCCTTTGATAAATCTCTAGTAATATCTTATGAGTCCTAGGAAGCTACGTATTGTAGTGACCGAAATTGGTCTTTCCCATTTCAAGATTGTTTTGACTTTCTAGGGGTCTACAAAAACACCTTTGGCTGAAATAACATGTCCTAGAAATGTCACTCTCTCTAGCCAAAATTCATATTTACTCAATTTTACATACAACTAATGATCTCTCAAGGTTTGTAAGGTCTGTCTCAAGTGTTCTTCATGCTCCTCGAAGGAATTTGAGTACACCAATATATCATCAATGAATACCACCACAAACTTATCGAGGTATGGTTTGAAAACCCGATTCATTAAGTCCATGAAAAGGGCTGGGGCATTCATTAACCCGAACGGTAGCACCAAAAACTCATAGTGTCCGTAACGGGTTCTGAATGTGGTTTTTGCTACATCTACTTCTTTAATCTTTATCTGATAGTATCTTGATCTCAGATCTATCTTCAAAAATGCCCTCGCTCCCTTTAATTGATCAAATAAATCATCTATCCGAGGTAACAAGTACTTGTTTTTCATCGTTATTTTGTTCAACTGGTAGTAGTCCATACAAAGTTTGTGGGTTTCGTCTTTCTTCCTTACGAATAGGACTGGCGCTCCCCAAGGAGAATTACTAGGTCATATAAACTCCTTGTCTAGTAATTCTTACAATTGAGTCTTTAACTCGTTCAATTCTGTCGGAGCCATCCGGTACGGTTGTTGGGATATGGGTGGGACTCCAAGAAAAGTTTCTATAGACACTTCTACCTCTTGTTCTGGGGGTAGTCCTGGTAGTTCCTTGGGAAATACATCTGGGAATTCCTTCACCACAGGAATACCCTTCAGTCGTGGACCTTCATCATCAAATTTTAAGATGTATGTGAGGTATCCTGTACATCCCTTTCTTAGAAGTTTCTGAGCTGTTGCAACCGATTTTAAGGCGATCGGTTTGAGAATCCTCACTCCTTCGAAAATCATCCTCTCACCCTCAGGTGTTTGGAATGTAACAGTTTTAGCATAACAGTATATTAGGGCCTTGTATTTACTCAACCAATTCATGCCTAAAATTATGTCAAAATCATGCAATTCCAAGGGAACCAAGTCTACTTCTGTTTCATACCCAGATAAGGTAACCCCCACACCCACATATAACACAACCAAAAGATTGATGTCTTCTCTCAAGTGCAGCAGTGTCGAAGTAATAAATAACCCGACAAGATCGAGGTCGAACCACAAGGAGGTTAACTATATAAATTACAAATAATATATATGTTTAATCAAACAAAGAGTTTATGAGAATTTTATGGGATATTGATGTAAGAATTAAACAAGGATAAAACAATTGTCAAGGTTAGAGGATCCACTAATGGTATTTCAAATAAGTATAGTATAAACTCTTTTTATTACTCAACTGGAAACCACACACAAAGGAGATTCCAATCGGATTATAAATTGTTAACATGATTACATTAGTTATCTTATTCGAATAATGTTAATACTTGTAAATGTTGTCATGTATTCATGATGTTAATTTATTTTAACAACAAATCAAGTTTCTTTCATAGCACAAGTGTTGGTTATACTATATAGTTGGGCTATGAAAGTGCGAAGTATTTGTTGTACCAAGGATTATACAACATAAATCTAGATTAATCATTTAAGAAGCAAAGTATTAAGAGTGAATAAGATAACAAATACAAAACATGTTAGTATCAAACATTAAAGTCCATGTTGAGTTTACACTATACTTATTCTTACACCATTAGTGCAACCTTTTCACCTTGACATAATAAACTTAACTAAACATAATGAAAGAGAGAAACATAAATAAACAAGATAAAAACATAATTATATAAGTATAGTAAAGGAAATGAAAAGCATAAAAAAGAGATTAAGAAAAATATAACATGGAATAAAACTTGAACATTACAAAATACAAAGAAAGAAAGCAAGAATATGATCTTGATTTGAAAACCAAGATGCCTAAATGCATGGCAAATGCCTCCTTTTATTGGCCAAAATTTAGAACTATTGATTTGATGACAAATTGTTGAGTGGGTGGCCACATCTTGACTTGGTGACAATCCTTATCTTCTTGTCTGAACAAAACGTCATTGCTAACATCAGAATTTGAACAGATAGTCTTCATGAACATTTTGGGAAATTGTCTCAGCTTTCCAACAAAACAAGAATTGGCATATTTGGACTTCTAGAACTCGAGATATGGGCTGAACACTAAATAGTGTCTGGGCTGCAGGACAGATTCCGACTTCTCCGTTGTTGCTACCATTTGAACTCGAAAATGACACTTTTAAATCTTGGACTCTTCATGAAAGTTTTAGGTCTATCTCTTAGCTTTCCATACATATAAACCATACCTAAATCCAAGTTCTACAGCTCCGGTTATGATCCAATAACCAAATGGTGTTCCAGTTTGGACTGAACCAACATCTCTTTTTTAAGCTTAGCCCTCTCTTTGTCTTCTCAATTTTAGTAGTTAAACTCATCAATCAATCATTTGATTTATGTGATAGGCCTGCATTTAAGATGAACATTTATCATAAATTAAAGGTATCTTATGTTATCAGACTTGTTATTATAAAACATGCTCTAGTTAAGGAGTTATCGATACTTCAAGTGCA